>CENI01006079.1_pt1 | contig 12572 bp, 6 predicted proteins | sample 530161 | NCBI WGS metagenome assembly CENI01 (sample SAMEA2591107, study PRJEB7988) | marine metagenome | isolation source: saline water (ENVO:00002010), including | reverse complement strand
ACCGTCTAACTTTGTCTTATCTTCATCTGTCATTACACCCCAAGCCGAGGTTGTAACAGCTGGTAAATCTGTATTATTACCTGACGAAGACTCAATAGTTAATTTTGTTCCGTTAGCTGTATTAGATAAATTAGTAGCTCCACCGCCACCTCCACCACCATTAGCATCTACATAAGCTTTAACTGATTGTTGACTCGGTACTTTTGTGGCTGAATTACTAGCCATATTGTCTTCATCTACTAAATCAGTTGTTGTTAATATTTTTTGATCAGCAGTTGAACCACTTATATATAAACTATCTGCATCACTTCCATCAGTATGTAATCTTGGTTCATAGTCAGTTGTTGAAGCATTTGTGTGATGGAAATCAATATAACGTCCAACCTCCATTACTCCATCTGCATAAACCTCTGGAGCTATTCCCCAGTTAGTATCACCAGCACCTTTATATTTATCTTGTAATTCTTTTATTCCATATAATGCTTGCTCTTGGTTAGCTTGTAAATCACTTGCACGTATGGATGATCCAGCTGCAAAAGTTCTTGTAGGTACTTCATTTCCATCGCTACTACCAACTTCTGTTTGTCTATAAACCCTTACTACTGTTCCAGTCAATGGAGCACCAGCATTCGTACCTGATGTTACTTGTAACGCTGCAATAGGAGATGTATCATTGAAAGTTATTTTAGTAGGATTACTAGTAGTGGTAATTACGTATTTATTTGTAGCTTGTATTGATCCATTAATAGCTACTTTTAAATCTTCATTTTTTAAAATCGGGAACGTGTAACTAAATTCTTTATGTACACCATTAGGCGTGTTAGTACCGTTATCCGTATAAGTTGCTGCCATTTTATTAAGTTGTTAGTTGTATGTGGTTGGAGGTGGATTATCTATAAATGTCTAGTACATTGCTAATTTTTTTGTTGTAATCTGAAGTCTTATACATTGATTCAAGATTCTGAGTAGATAGTCTTCTTTCTTCTTCTTGTAATGCTTTAACCTCTGGATTTCTTTGAACTTGCGCCCAAGCTCTACGCCGTGCATCTTCTATTATTTGATGGATTAATGTGTTATGCACATAAGCTGTTCTTGGGTCCATCTCACGTCTACCTGCTGCTAGATCATTTTGCATGGCAGCTAAAGACATTTGAACCTTACGATTCTTAGATAGTTTATTTAGTTGAGCTTCTATGTTTTGATCACCTATAGCTTTCATAAACATTGACCTAACAGTAGCGTTCTGACTTAGATCAGTACCATCAGGTGCAGAGTATGTTGACATTCTTAAGTCATAACCACTATCAAATAAAAGCTTTCTACCTGGACCTTGATCTAGGTTGAATTGAACAGGACTGAACATATTGAACATACGTGTTGGGAAGTCCCAGTCTTTAATAGGTTGACCATTAAGCATGTCATATTTAGTTGGTAACTCTTTGACACCTAAACGTTCACTAATTAAGTTTCTATTTCTAATTGCATCACCTATACCAGAGTTCAATTCCTTCATGTAAGGATTGAATAATTTACCTAGTTCATTCCTCATGGAAGACATAGGTATGGTGTTGTTTGCTAGACCAGCAATAATCCGTTCAAACTGACCTGGCTTACCTGCAAATAAATCAACAAACTGCTGCATACCAGCAAGATAAGACTTACTTGAAATACCTTGCATCATAACGACTGCAAGTTTCTGGAAGTTATCTTCTGTCCATTCTTCACCCATCAACTGACTATGATCACCAATGTCACCAATGGTTGAAAGAATAAGGTTAAATGGTTCAAACGCATCATAACTAACCCATACGTCACCTAGTTTTATACTTCTAGGTTTCCAACCTGCATCAATCCATACTTGTCGTTTCTGTCTATCAGTAGGACCGTTACCAGTAAGACCACCATTCATAAAGTGAATAGATGCCATAGAGATAATTCCACTACCAATAGCTAGTCTTCCTCTTTGTAATGCCTTAGCATTAGCTAGATCATCTGCAGTCTCAATACCGTATTTAATTACATCTTGTAGGTTATCTGGAGTAGCGAAAGCGATATCATTCCATTCCTTAACAAGAAAGTTAAACCCAGGTGTATGTTTAGCAGTTAGTGCTAATCCATTAACACCAGTACGAGCAAATAAGAAGAATGGTTTAGCCCAAGGTGCTTTATCAAATACTTCATTCAAGCCTTTTGAGAAGCCTGTTAAATCAGTAGTTAATGTAGCTTCTTTCTTAGCAAAGATAGTAGCTTTATCAGTTATGTTTCCATCAGCATCTGTTATTTGACCATAGAATCTATCTTCAGCATTCTTTAGTAGATCAGGTGTTATCTCTGTGATATTACCTTTGTTTAATTGATCCATTGCTAGGCGCATTGCCTTTTCTTTAGCTCTAGATCTAGCCAAGATGTACCCAAAGGTATCATCAGTAGCTGCCATGATCTTGGTTGAATAAGTAAGGAACTTATTATTGTTCATAGCTCTAGCCATATTAGCTAGATAGAACGTACCCTTATCACCTAAAGATGCTCTATCACTATTCTCTATCCAGTCTCTATACATCTCCCACTGTTCATCACCTTTAGTGATTTCATTGAACCTAGATTTGATACTTGCTACATCACCCGTCCAATAGGAGTTAAGTTTAGTTTTAAATAAAGTCCAAGCTTCTGGTATTGCTTCAACCATTCCATGAACAGCTGCTAATGAAGCACGTTTAGTACCAGCATCACCAGATAATGTTGCACCAAGAACTTGTGATAAAGGACGTAAGAAGGTAGCTGTACTTGTACCTAAGATTGCTCTAGCTGGTGTTTTAGGACCACTAAGAACACTGTTAATCATTACTCCTTGAAGTTCTCTTATTAATGCACCTGTTTTAGCTTGACCATTAAAGTCACCACCTTTTAGCTTCTTACGAATCCAAGCATCAAAGTCTGTGACATTATGAATATCATTAGACATTGATACAGTTTCAAAGATAGCTCTAAATAGATCATCATCTTTACTATTACCAGCTAGTTTCATAGCTAATCTGAAAGCATCTACTGATTCAGCTACTTGTGTATCTACAACTTCTCTAACTGCACCTGCACCAAGGTTTCTAAATGACGCAGATTTAGTCATCTTTGCTAATTTAATTTGAGTTAAACCAGCAATTAACTTGTCATACATTGCTTTAGCTGGACCATCAATATCTGCTACATCAGCTATCTCAAAGATTTCTCTACCAGCTATACCTAAATCTCTTAGTTCTTTTACAAGAGAACCAATAATTAAATCACCAGCTACTACATTACCAGACTTCCAGATTTCTCTATCGTCAATTCTATCTGTATCTAAGTTGAACTCTCTCCAGAAATCTTCAGTAGATACATCACTTGTATTTCTACCTTCAATAACTCTCTGCATCTTCTCAGCAGATTCACCCCATACATCCATTAGTGATTTACCTGATGCCTTAGCATTAGCGATTTCTGTTTGAATTCGTTGGTCACTCATGAAATCTGATAGAACTTCTTTTAGATGTTCTTCAGCCATTTCTGCATTGATAGCTGTTCTTTCTAATTGAACTGGAGTTGTAAGTGAATCCGTAGATCCATTCTCAGCTCCCCACTCTTTTCTAGTTCTTGATAGCTGTTTCCTTACGTCAAATGGCTTACCATTAGATGTAGGTGCAGCTTGCCAAGGGTCAGCAATTGGTTTGTTTTTATAAGCACTAAAGCTAGGTTTAGGTGTTGGTTGCTCTAAAGATTCACGACTAATACCATATTGTTGAAGAATTGATTCTTGTTTCTCAGGTGATGCTTTAGGAAATTCCTCTTTTATTCTTTCAATTAATTGAGCTTTAGACATTGTTTCAAAATCTTCAGCTTGTTTAATTACTGCTTTCTGAGTTACTTGATCTTTAACACTTTGTTCTCTAGCAACAGCTTTAGTTAGAGCATCTTCAGATCCATCTTCAACTATCTCTTTACCACCTTTTCCTTTCCTTACTTTTCTTACTCCCTTACCAACTAAGATACTGAATCCATCGAACACAGCACCTATACCCATACCTTCAACTACATTCTTTAATGTCTTGACTGCAGGGTGATCTAAGTCATTAGTAGCTAATGGAGTATCAATAAAGTTAAAACGATCTCTTAGTATCTGTAGACCATTCTCCTCTTGTGAGTATTTAGAAAGGATATCTGATACAGCACCTATTCCAGCACCTCTTGCAAGGCTACCAGCAACCGTAGTTGCAGCACCTACACCAGCTGCACTAGCAGCAGGAATGATAGCAGCAGCTAAAGAACCAAAGTGAACAAGACTACGAATAGCACCTCCCCACCAAGTCTTAGTCTCAATAGGATTAGCATCATCTACAAACCAGTCATCCCACTCAGCTCCATATCCTTCTTCTGTTGCTTGTTCTTCTTGCATTTCACCACTGAACATATCAATGGCTCTTTCAGGGAAGGTGACAATGGAAGAGGCAGAATCTTGTAGACCACCTCCTATAGCTGATTGCAGTTCTTTTACAGCTCCTTTAAAGCCTCCTCCACCTTCTTGATTTCGAGGATCACTTGCAGCAGTCTCTGCAGCTTCCTCTCTTTGTTGCATTGCAGCGGCTTGTTGTTCTTGTAAGATTCGCCGCTGCTCTGCTTCTTCAGTTAATTGATCGACTTCTTTGACTGCATCTTCTGCTGCCTGAGTGTCGATATTTATTGGATCGAATCCAGAATACATTTTATTACCTTAGTAATTTACATAGTCGTTACGAAATCCCAACCTAAAATGCTATCCATAGATGTTTGTTTTAGTTCAGGTGTTGGGTATTCTTTTTGTTGTAACTCAGTTAGCTCTTCTAATAAGAACTCAATCTCGTCATATGTTATTTCTCCATCATCTTTGAAAGCTTCTATTTTTGCTCTCATAACCTTTTCAGGTGTTGGGTGAGTACTTAATAAGAATTGAACACCAGGGTCTAGCTTTTCATAAGCTTCTAGTAGTTCTGATTTAATAGGTTCATCACCACCAAATAGTTTATTAGCTATTTCAAGTTGAGCGTATTGAAGCGCATCAGCTTGTACACCTGGATACTTGTCTGCTAGTTGTTTATAGAAAACATGTATCTCATTTGGATTAGCTTTTACTTCTTCTAATATCTTTTCAGTACCAAAGATGATACCTGTTTCCATTATTTGTGGATTTAACTTAACAGTTTCAGTAGCTGATTGTAAGGTTAGTTCTCTTTGCTTGGCTGCACTAATACTTGGAGTAGGTGGTGTATCGTAATTACCTTCAAAGATATTCTCTTTAATACGCTTCATCGTTTCTAGATGAGCTGCATTAGCAGAAGGTGCTGTTTGAATTTCTTCAGCGTAGATTCTGAGATATTCTAATTCACCATAAGTAGTGTTATTGACATACGTCTCATTAGTACTTGGATCTGGAGAACCTTCAAGTTTGTTATGTTTAACAGAATGAGCTTTGATTAACGCTTTAGCATTCTTACGATTAGCTTCAGATGGAACATTTTTATCTAGTGATATAGCCTGAGCTGAATACTGTGTTCTTAAATTAATATCATTGAACTTAGCAACTTCTTTTTTTGACACAGGAAGACCATCTTTTAACCTTTGATCTAAAACTCTTTTATGCTCTTCATCAAAAGCTTCTTCAGCAGTCCACCATTCATTAATCATCTGTTGGGTTACTGGACCACCTTGTGAAGGGTCGTAGTTGTTTTTGTAATACTCAACTATTTCGTCTTCAGTAAACCTTGTACCACCTTGTTTGATTCGTTCGTTTTCTTCAGCTTCTAGTTTGTCAGTAAAGTCTCTACGATAATTTGATTCCTCAGTATCTTTTATATCTAATGCTGACTTTGCCGCATCTGCTGCTGCTTTATCAGATCCAAAGAATGCTTTAGGAAAAACTTTATGTAGTGGTTGTAGTTTACCTTGTTCACCCTTACTAGGTATAAGATGGTTCTTAAACTCTAGATATTGTTTTTGTGTTATCTCACCTTTATCTAAAAGGTTTAAAGCTAAACCATTATAGTGAGCTACACTGTCTGAGATTTTCCCGTACTTACCTTGGTTTATATCTATTAATTCAAATACTTGCTGACCTATATTTTCATTGCTTTCAAATGCTTGATCTAAATCAAAAGCTGTCGATTTGACTTCTTCTGCATTAAGTCGTTCAGTGATAGCAGTATTCTTTTCAGCTAATTTAGTACGTGTAAATTGATCTAATTTAGGAAGTAGATATTTTTTTAATAACTTTTTATTAGATCCATCTTGCCTATAATGATGAGTCATTAAAGCACGTTTGAATCTTGTTATTACGGCTTCTGCTTCTGATGATGTTTTTGCATCTGCAAATTGCTTTCTAAATTCTGATTCAATAAATATACCGCCTACATTATTACCAGATGTTTTTAAGTTTCTAATTAAAGCTTCAAGACCAGTACTTTTTATTTCAGTAGCATCTCTTATTTCTGCTGCAAGATTTGGATCACCATCTTCATTCTCAACTTTATAAGCTACTTTTAGATCTGTTTTCTTTTTTAAATTTAATTGATTAATATCATTATTTGTAGCTTCATCATCTTCAGGTAATATATCTGCGTAAAATTCAGCATCTTCTATTTTCTTTTGATCTAACTTATCTTTAAGTTGTTTAGCTGTAGCTGAGAATTGAGCAATACCTTGTATTAAATCTAAAGGTACACCAGCGTTTTGAATACGTCTTTGATCATTAGCTTGTTCAGCTTGTTCACGTCTTGCAAAACCTATATTCTGTTTTTCATAATCTCTTTCGAGAATGGAAGCATAATCAGGTGCTTCGTTGAATTGTAATACCATTATGTAAAGCTCCCATAAGCTGTAGCGATTGATGTACCTATCTTCAAAGCATCCATAAATGCTGCAGCTCCAACACTCTGCATAACAGGTGCAGGTGGTGCAACATCAGCTACAGGTTGGAATGCTACCTGAGCAAACTGTTGATCTTTATAACCCTTAGCTGCAGCTGCTGCCTTAGCATTCTCTTGTGCTAGTGCAACATCATTCATTCTTAGTTTCCTACCAATGTTAGATACTTCTCTTCCGTAAGCAGCTAAGTCAGTAGTCTTAATTCTATCTATTGATCTACCTGTTCTACCACTAGCTATTAGCTTGGCAGACTCACTATTATTTAGCAGTTCAGCGTACATATCTTGGTACTTAAGCTCAGCTTGTGCTCTCTTCTCTTGCCTCTTACGTTCGCTTTCACCGTAAGCTGCCTGAGCTGCCATCTCTGCATTATTTGTATTGATATCATATTGAACTTGTTTTGTTTGATAGACACTTAGATCTTGCATCCATTGTCTTTCACGTTGTTCATTTTGATATGCGTATTGTCTTCTGGCAGCTTCATTCGCTGCTCTAGCTTGCGCTCCTAAACACACGGCAAAACTCTATAAAGGATAATTTGTTTGGACCAAACTCAATCTCTCGTAAGAATTTGAATCCAAGGAATTTAAGTAGCTTTAGATGGACTGTATTTCGTTTGTCAACGACATTCCACAGCAACTTATCGGGTTGTCTTTCTACATAACGTCTAGCTTCCCTAGCAAACGTTATTGGGTAGTCATGAATAGCATGTGTACATAGCATCCAGATTTGACCTCCAAGGTCTACTCCAGCCATACCGGCAGTCTTGCCGTTAGGCACCGTGAAGTACACACAGGAGGGCTTCTGAACTGCATCTAATAATGCTTCTGTTGCATCTATCCCATGACCCTCTTCGACCTCTCTACGGTCTTCTGGACGTAAGTTAGAAGCCACCTCTTTGGCAGCCTCTAACGTTATTGAGTGAATGAATTTAGACACGTCTATAATACTTAGGTGAATAATCTCCTTCCCATGACATTGAATATAATGTTGCTGGTGAAGGATGAGTAGATTTAAGAGTAAGAGTTAAATTTGTATTCTTTTCATACACTGGAATTGTTTTTATTACTTCAGTTAATAATGCTGCTGTATCTGCTTTATAAGCATCAGCAGGTGTTGATTCATATGTTTCCTGATAAGGAAGTTTACCAACTCTTGTTAAGGTTGTGTCATACACACCTACTCCACCAAAACTTAAGTTAACTCTATGTAAAACTAATGAACTTGATGTATCTGATCTTGTAGAACTACCTGAAGTTTCTTGACGATAGATAGTAGGAAATTCTACTTCCATGTCGTATAGGTAGCCTAAGTATACATAGTGTCTATCAAATTGAGAAGGTTGTGTCCAATCCCCATCAATTTCAACGTTACTACCATTTATAGTTGCAAGTGAAAATCTACCAACATCAACAGCAGCTGAACCATCAACTCCAATAACAGCTAAGTTTGATGTATTTACAAACTCAGCTGGCTTTGCAAAAGAAGATTTATTTGTAGTTGCGTTATAGGTTACTTGTGTAGCTCCAGCGTATGCACCAAGGTTAAAAAGCTTCGCTTGATCTAAATGAAGATTTACTGGATCATCTGTAGATCCTGCATTTACATTATAAGTTAAGTGTCCTGCGGATTCATGCTTAAATCTAAACTTCTGAATTGTATGCGTAGTACTATTTTTAACAATTGCATATAAAGCATCATCAAGCATAGCAAGATGTTGTATAGCTCCACTTAGCTCCCATTCAAACCATGACTGTAGTATTCGTTTGGATGCAGCTGTGTGATATCTATAACCATACAATTTAGTTTGACCTTTAACAGCAAAAAAGATAGCTGAGTTCTCTCTTGAGTTAGCTATAATATCAACTTCCTTTGGTAGGTATTGACTAACAATTTTACTTTGTTCTAGTACGGTTGGTTCACCTTCTCTTAAGACATTTACCATCTCAAAGAATCTACTGTATTTACCAGCATTATCTAAGAAACCAATAGTTGCACCAAGAGAGAATGGATTAGATTTAGAGTTAAAGTTATAGGTAGTTAATGAATTTATCTTTGCAGTAACAGGACTAAGTACTTCACTTTCAGTAGACAACATAAACTGTTGGTTCTCACTGAATAGTATTAGACCACTATTAACTTGTATTCCATCATAGATAATAGCTGGAAGATCTGAACTAGCAGATAAATCAATTGGATCTTCAGCACTATAAGTAATAGCTGACTTTGGCCAGAAGTTATAAAACTCTCCAGGTCTAGACATAATGACATTTTCATCACTGAAAAAGACAAGTCTGTTCCTAAAGAACATCATGTTATTGATTTTTCTATCTCCATCAGTTCCTGTCACAAAGGATGGTTCAGGTGCAGTTATATCATCACCTACTCCGCGAGCATCCCAAGCTATTTGAGATACTTTAAAGTTACCATCACTTTGCCTGACAAGCTTAACTGGCATAGTTCCTGGATCAATGGTGGTTGTAATACCAGGTTTAGGACATTCTTCCCATACACCATCACCATCTTTATCGTTATTACCAAAGAATTTTACATAGTAATTATCTTCATCAGCTTCACTATTTGCTACTTCAATAACATAACCATGCTTACATTGTTTAGGTAAGTCACCAACATCATCAACTTTAGAAGTTATAACATTTAGTAGTTCACCTGATGGAGTAGATATGTTGAATAAAGAAGGGTTTGTTTGGAATATTTCAATCTGTTGTCCAGTTGTTAAAGCTGTGTCTGCTCCTTGACCATCAGCCTCAGCAGTTAATGTAATACTTGGATAAGTTGTAACCCCATTATTGGTTTCTGAATTGACTTTATACTTAGTGTATTCTGTACCATCAATATCTTTTCCAGTGTAAGAAGAGTTCGAAGCTGTGCTACGAAAGTAAACTCTTATTTGAGTGCCAGGAGTAGTGTTACTTAGTGCTGGTTGAAAATTACCAATACTAAAAGTATGCTCGCTTGTATTACCTGCAGAACCATCACCATGCGTGTAAACATGTCTATACGCAGCGTGGTTATTCCTAAAAACATATAAACCATTACCAATTTGATTAATAGTATCAAAGTGATTGCTAGGTTCATCTCTCATCTGATCACCACCATCAAATATAGCTGTTCTTAAACTACCTAATATACTCTCAGGTGTTATAACTGTTTTAGTATCAAATGGTGTTGGTTCAGGTCTAGCTAAAGATAGATTTGCTTGTACTTTAGAAGTGCTAATTTCTTTTATCGTTATATCATATCTTCCATTCTTCATCCATACTTGAACAGTATCTCCTACTTGCCAACCAGATCCACCATTTAGTAGATCATGTGTAGTTGTATATCTACAAATATATTCAGTATTAGACCCACCTTCAGGGACAGCTTGTCCAATTGTACTTATTCTAAAAAATAGTTCTTTTCTATCTGCAGCATTACCACTAGCAGGAACAACAGTATAAGTATCTGAAACACCATTAATATCGGAAGCATCTATCGAGCCTCCATGAGATACTTTGAAAATTCTTGTATCTACATTTGGACAGAAGCTATCTCTAGTATTATGAGTTAAATCATTATAATCTGCTTTACTATTACACATTCCTGTCCAACTTCCTGAACCAGGCTTAGTACCTGAAGGAGGGTAAGCTCCTCTGAGCGAAGTGTCAGTTGCATGATATCTATCCAAAATATCATCTCCATCACCTGTACTATCTACAGTCGGACCTCTACAACTATTACTTGAATCAACAGCTCTCTTAACCTCTATTCGTGTTGCAGTGGTACGAGTGGTTAACTGTGTATTATCAAATAAGTTAACTGAATACTGATTTGCATAAGCTACTTTCTTTAACTCAATAAAAGCCTCTGGTGATTTAGCAGCTGTAGTAATTGATGACATAGCTACAGGCTTATTTCTATTCAGTAGAAAGGTTGTATCGTTTGAAGTTAATGTTTGAATATCTGAATCTACAATAGTACCACCAGTTAATACATCATTACCACTACTATCTACTTGTGTTTTTAAGTAGTTCTTTATATCAGTTTCTTTACCTGCTTCATATGTAATTTTACCATTAGCTTGTGTATATTCAGTACCATCACTACACTTCCACATCCTTAAGGTACCAGTGCTTAACTGGACCTGACCTATATATTGTTCCCCTTCATCTCTGTAGTAATGGAACCATTTTAGATTTCCACTATCAACAGTTAAACCACTACCAATTAACTGACCACCTGGTCTCTTCAACAAACCAAGAGTTACATCAGGTAAGACGTTCTTAGCTTTATTAACTTGTCCAGGTAGCTTTAATTCGTCAGGTTGTTGTGATACACCACCTGTGTAATTTGGTATTTGTTGAGTAATACTTGTCATCTTTGCAAGACGGTATAAGGTTTATAAGTTCTATATGCAGTTTCATGTGGGAATCCCATAAAGTTATGATCTCCCTGATTACATTCATACTCCATACATGAAGCTCTTGTTTGTGCTTCTTGTTGTTGTAATAAAGCTACTAATTGTGGATTACTTACTAGCTGTGTAGCAGCTCTGGTAGAGGCTTTAGCAATGATATATCTCTGGAATACTGAAGGTATGTCAGTGAACTCTAAGAGCCATACAAAGTCCATGTAGACATCTTCTGTGAACTCATCTGTATGGTTTACCTTGTCGTATAATCTTCCATTCCTTTTTACAACATCTTTATATTTATCTAAATACTCTTCATGTATATCTACTCTTAAAGCATTAGTTGGAATGGTTATATGTTTAGTAGTTGTATCTCTATAAGCATCACTTTTTATATGATGTTCACTGTTGAAGTGCCAGCCTTCATTCTGTACTTCTCTACTACACTCCTTTAAAAAGTTATATATAAAAGCTATCTCTGGGTTTGCATAAGTAACAGTACCATCAGATGTTACTCCAAGAGTTGTTACTGGAGACTGACCTATGCTCCCTAGTATTGAATTAACTGCGGAGAGTTCTGTCTCGATATCAATTGTAGTCGGCATAGTTTGTTATATGAATAAAAAAAAAGGGAGCCATAAAGACTCCCCGTATATGTTGATTAGAAAAATATTTAACGTTAGCTTAGTTAGCTGGATATGAAGTACCAAATGCAGCGTTACCAGTAGATCCTGCATCAGCTCCTGCAAGAAGTTCAACACAAGCAGCTGGGTTTAGGAAATCTGCACCCATTGCTAAACGACCAAGAATAACGTCACCCTGATAAATCACGGATACGTCACCACTGGTGATTTGAACTTGTGGTCCAATTGCTTCTACAACACCTGCAGCTTCTCTCTGGAAGATAAGTCCACAACTGTTTGCAAAGTCAGAGTGATTACCATAGTCATTATTGTAACCAGATACACTAGATCTAGCATCTTCCACTCCATTAGCAGTTGTAGTATCACCAATGAAAGATCCTACGTTACCAGGAGATGTTACTCCAGGGTTAGTAGCTCCGGCAGAGCCATATATAGTACCGTAGTTTCCGAAGAATGGAATGTTCATAGACTTGTAGATCTTAATGCCTGCAATCTCTACGATTCCATTACCCTTCTGACGGGATGTACCTTGTGCGTCTCTATTAACTAGACCGTTCTCACCAACCTGTTGGATTAGTTCATAGTAC
>CENI01001965.1_pt1 | contig 12700 bp, 21 predicted proteins | sample 530161 | NCBI WGS metagenome assembly CENI01 (sample SAMEA2591107, study PRJEB7988) | marine metagenome | isolation source: saline water (ENVO:00002010), including | reverse complement strand
CCGTATAGTCCCTCGAATCCTTCTTGGATTTTAACCAGTCCGTAGGTATCACCTACATTGTTTGAAAAACAATAGGGGTATGCCATGACCTTTAGGTCTTGACGCTCAAGTGTTTCGGGGTCTCTACTCCGTATGCGTATATCTCTACCGCCAACCTGTGTTACTATCATGCTTTATCATTTATCGTCGGCACTACTTAAACCAGCCCTATAACCCCGACCTCTTGTTTCGATGTCGTGGCGTCTTAGCCAGTTTTGAATAGTCATTGGAGTAACTGCACACATGTCGGCTATTGCCGCCATAGAATATCCTTTGTCCACATAGTGCTCACGCAACCAATGCGGGTCTCGGTAGTCATCCCGTAGGGACTTGAGAGTTAAGCATAATTTAAACACTGATTTGCACTTGATGCACGCAATCATCTGTTCTCGTATCTCGCCTACTTCTACCATAGGTTGCACTTCATTCACTATTTGTTCTTTATTACAATTATAACATTTCATTCTCATTTTTTTCACCTTTTTTGTATTCTCTTTTTCCTCGAACAACACGATATTGCACCATACCACGAGCGATAAACACTCTAAATAGTGTGCCTATCCGTTGGTTGGTGATAACCATAGCCGAGGTTCCCCTCGCATCATGCTCTAAGCACATTTGGCAAATCTGTTCTGTTGTATACCACTCATTTTCTTTCATTTCATAATACCAAATAAGAGACAATAGCATTCTCATACGCCTACGTCTTTTCGAGCCTCTATAAATCCAGCGGTTTAATTGAGGATGTTCACATGCCTCCTCCACTTGGCCGATAGTGAAGCCTGTTATACTGTCTCTTCTACCCTTCTTAAAGCCATTACCATTATTACCGGTTTTACCAGTGTCAAATAGAGACATTACAATACCCCTGCTTGGAATACCCAGTCTCCATTATCCATAGTGAGCAATAGGCGAGTTCCCTGTGCATACTCACTAAAGTCCATGAATGATAATTTGATAGCGTTTGAGTAGTGCTTGACAATATGCTCAAGACCTCCTTCAAACGTAGCCTCGAAGTCCTTACTGGTGTGTGGTCCGAAGTCAATAGTTGTTTGGCCCTTAAAAGCATCACCAACGGAGAGTAATAGTGAACCATTATCTACCTTGAAGGTGTAGCGGTTTAACTTTTGTCCGTTGATACCGTCGCATTTAAGTGCATCATATAGTTCATTGGCACCAAGTTCGGCAACAAAGAAAGGAGTAATTACATCCCCATCCCCTGTCTTGTAGACATTCCCCTTTATTTGGTGGGAACGCTCAAGTGCCTTATTATGCCACTCTTTGAGTGTGTCTTGGCTATTGGCGAATGCTTTGGAATCGAAGCCCCCAACAAGGGTAGTCTGTTTGTTTGTTGACTTAACTACCACTTTGCCAGTGTCGGACTTGTAAAGTAGAGTAACATAATCACCGTGGTATTTTAGAACACCCAGCATTCTTTCTATGTCGGGAACTGGTATAGTGGCAGTTAACTCCGAATCAGTGAGTATAGAAAAACGAGAGAGGGAGGTTTTGCCATCCTTGACAATTGATGTAGTAGACAATACTTTGTCATTCAAAGTAAGGATGCACCCAGCAACCTGCTTCTGTGCTTTACCATTGATGTGTTGCTCCCTGCTTGTAGCGGAGAGTAATTGAATAAGTGCTTTGCACCCTACCTTAACCCCGCTCACCGTCGAGCACCTCCGACATAATGGATGAACTCGGAGGCTGGTGCATCATACTTCTCTTGTAGTTCTTGAACTGCGGCAAAGAGAGCACCCAAATTGGGTATCTCATCAATGATGCTTTCAAGGTCAGCAATCCTTGAGCGTAGACGGGTTAATTCTTTACCCATCTCAAACAACTTAGCCTCAAACGCCATTAGTCCCACCCGAAAGGTAGTCCATTCCAAGCCACTTTGCTATTGACAACACTCATCAAGTCATATTGTTTGCCCAAGTGTTCCATGTTGCGGCCTTTCATCTCATTAACCGTAGCACGGATAACAAAGTCATCCTCACCCAATTTTTTGTCAGCCTCAACACCTGCGGTCTTGTCGCCTTTCTTGGTGTATCGACGTAGTAAAATCTGTTGGCTCACGAAACGCTGTGTGCCGTCAACCCAATCAACAATCTCGCCAATTTTCATCATGGCTTTAGTGCCGTTGCCGATGTCCATAAATTGCTTCTTGTCTTTCAAGTGAAAGGTAAAGAAAATGTAAGGGATAGGGAGAGCAGTCAACCTGTTGAGAACGCTCTTGAACACACGGTTGCGCTCACGCCATTCTTTCTGATTGAAGTTATCACTCTCGTCTTTGATGACACCACGCTCAAGTAGGCGTTCAGTCATAACAAACTCACACCACTTAAGGAATGTAGAGCCGCCATCCATAACTACTGCACCAATCTCGGAGTGATTCTCACCTAAGTAGGCAGTGAACCATTCCAACTTCTTGACTACTGCGAGCCAATCGGTAGTGTTGTCATCATTCCACATAGCGTCATCCATCTCATCAATCATAGGGATGACACGGATATTCTCAGCACCCTCAACTTTGGTAGAGAGTAGGTAATCAACTGTATTCTGTGCGGAGTTGTCGCAATCGAGGACAATAATTTGCTTGTCCGTGTGCTTGAGTGCGAGGTCAAGAGATAGACCAGTCTTTGCTGTGTTCTCTTTGCCAACAAGTGCCATGCGAATAGGAGCATGAGTATCACGCTTTTGTTCAAACAACTCACGGTAGTAATCGGCCCCGTAGGTAGCACCCGCTTTCGCAGGTGCCGCCTCGGTCTTAGACTGTGCCCAAGCCATCAGTCCCACCCCTCAACATCAGTAGTGGAGGTTTCGGAGGAACCAAGAGATTCGGCGCAATACCAACCAGTAGTTACAAGACGTGCTTCATCATCACGGCTCATGTATGGTTGACCTATCACCATGAGAGTCGAGCCGACCGAGAAGTCAACAAGAGATTCTTGGGAGGCAGGGACATAAATGTCCGTAGTGCCAGCCATACTCATAATATCAAGGTCGCCAACAGTCATAATGTAGCCACCGTTGTCTCGTGGGTCAATGTGAACCACTTCAACAACAACAGAAACGAGAGCATCCCACTTCTCTTTATCGGTGAGTCCACCAACAAAGGATTCGATGTCTTGTAGTCCACCTTCGAGTCGCTTGACACCATCATAGTTCATGGCATCGGGTGCGTCGGAGAAAATTGTTTGTAGTGAGTCATCCACTGTGAAAGCGGAGACACCTGCCTTTGCATAGGCAGTGTTACCGTTGCGAGCAGGTCGCATAGCGATAGTTCCTGCTACAAATGTTGGGTGGTCTACTTCGGCCAACGCACCAGTAAAGCGCATCGAGTAGATTTGAATATCCTTCTCACCTTGTTTGCGACCCAAGAACATACAGTTACGGTCCTTCTCACTCAATGGGCGAGGGTTGCCATACTTGAAGTTCTTATCGCCCGAAGGGAATGTAGGGCTGGCCTTGTCCCAAATCAAGTGAAAGTGTAATCCGTTGCCGGCATCATATGTATTCTTTGGGAGTTCCGAGATGTCAGTTGTAGTAACATCGGGGTCGAATGCTTCGCCACGAGCCAAAGACCCGTTGTATTTTTTGGTATATGTGCCGTCATTGTTGTCTTCATAGACTGTTGCCAATCCGTCTTCTACCATAGCATCCGCAATAGCGGAGTCGCCAATACTCTTAGCCGCTTTCTTGTATGCGAACTCGGCCCAGTCTTTGTATCGTGGTGCACTAAGGAACATTCCTTCAAAGAGAGTTGCGCCGGAACGCTTTAGTCGCTCTCCTTCGCTTTTCACTTGTCGCCCTGCAATTCTTAGTGCATTGATATTGCACTCTTCTTCTGTTTTCCCTGCATCCATCCATGCCGCTCGATTCTCGTCGAGCACGGAGTCCATTCGAGCACTAAGTGCGTCGAGTGTGCAGTTCACATTTTTGCTTATTCTTTCAATCATCTGTTGTATATCTACCATAGTAAAACCTCATATTTCCATCTGTCTCCGCCACTATATAACCCTACCTATTCAGCCAGTCTCCGGCAAAAGTCCCACATAACATAGTGGGCCTCGACACCACTCAACAAGTCCCTTTGGGCCTGTGTAGCGGCATCCACCAAGAGCAATTTGCTTTCGGGTTTAGCGGGGGAGTTTATGCCGTAATTGAACACGGCGTCTATTGTCTTTCGCAGGTTGGCCGGAGTGCCCATGCACTTCACTGCCTCTTCTACCTGCTTCTCTTTGATACAAAGCGAGAGGATTTTAGGCACGTCGACTTCGGGTTCGGATATTGAGAGTAAAAATTGTTGTCGGGTCTCCTCCGGCATAGTGTGGTATGCTTGAAGGGTATTGATAGCGTTTCGTAAGTCGCCTTTGTTGGCACCTATGATTTTGTCAAGGTCATCGTTGTTTGTAAAGAATCCCTCTCTACCGTCTACTTGGTGCAGTCGGTAAAACATCTCGCTATCACCTATGGGTTCAAAGGTTCTTACTTGACACCGAGATTGTAGCCACGGCGATAACTTAGTCAAGTCGTTGCAGGTGAGGATGAAGTAGCCTTGAGCACCTTCGATAACACCTTTCAGTGCCGACTGTGCCGCATCAGTAAGTTGGTCGGCTTCATCTAAAAAGAAAATTGTTTCCCATTGACCGAGCCGAGCCATCGGCCCTATCTCGTCTTCAATGAAATCAATACCACGCTGTCTTTTAGACGACGCATTATACATGTGAATGGTGTAGCCAAGTTGATTAGCCAGTATATGAGCGAGAGAGGTTTTGCCTGTTCCCGCTTCGGGAGAATAAAAAATGTAGTGTTGCATACCATTGTTGTCGGAAACAATACGGCGGAACTCATCTATCATGTGTTCCTGTCCGACAAAATCATCGAGAGTAGAAGGTCGATGCTTGGTAGCCCATACTTGTCTCATGCCTTAACATCAGTCTACGCCACTATATAACTCTACTCTTGTCGAGAGCATGAGATACATTGGCTTGATTCTTTAGGCATGATTCGAGTTCGACCACAGGTTTGACACTGTATTGCGACTTTACGTTCACTGGGAGTCATAACTGAAATAGGGCGAGTCAAAATTAAATCATCCTTAGTCTTGATTACTTGTCTGTCAATATCAAACAACATATGATGGGTGTTAATCCCAAGAGTCATCTCAACTTTTTGTTTGCCCACGATAACAACCTGCGGATTTTTTGACATGAGAGCACTAAGGCTGTGAGGAGAAGGGACATTTTTAACACCCTTGTATGTTTGTAGTAATTCCGCCACTTCTTCACGAGTTGCAGGTCCATACTCAAGGAGCAATTCTACTATTGCGCGTCGAACCCTCTTGTTATTATTGTTGCCCGACACACTTAAGGGTAAAAGCCGATGCTTTATTAGACTCACTCATTTTGTTGATTCATCCAAATAAGTGATTCGGAACGCATTGCTTGTTGTTCATGCTCCATTGTAGTCTTGACATCAAATTGATATGCTCCCCCGTAATCATATGATTCGGGGTCGAATAGAACAGGAATAATAATCATCAATAAGAATCCCAGTATGATAAGTAATCCACCGCCACCGTATTCCATGTTCACCACTCCGCTAATAATGTTGTTTCGTTATGAGGAATGGCATTGTAAATGTATGCCCAAGCACTGATACTGTTGCCGAGACTGTCGTTGACACTGATTCTTTTTCGTCGGTAGAGTCCTTGTTCTACGCCTTCGAGTCGGTCGAGTCGGTCGAGAGTTTCCTCACTGACACCATACGCCTCACCTTCTACTTCTAAGGACCCTACAACCATAGCAGGGAATAAACCTAAATCTAATAAGCCCCACTTAGGATTAGTCTTGAACTCCCCCAAGTAAAGGGAGTCTTCAAGAAAATAGTGGTTCGTATATCCTTGTTTTAGTGTTCCATAAACAAACACCGTATCTATTGCTTTTTGTTTCATCATCATACCCATTGTATTACATCCTGTTTTGTTTTGTTTAGACGAGCAGGTAGAGCGGCGGTATCATTGATACGCAACTCATTGGCTACTATCACATCATTATTTATGATAGTGCTTATGTGCTTGTCTGTTTGTCTAATACCTTTCGGCACTATATAGTCATTACTGGCCTTCTTAGAAGGCCATTTAAAATTGCGAATAGGACTGATGCCGTATGCAATAGCGGCACGAGTGTAATTGTCATGCAGGGTATAGCGACATCGAGCCAAGAGGCGACCGAGGTTGATGTCGTGAACATTAACCTTGATGAATGCGTTGGCTAAGGGGAGAGGGATAGGTCCGAGAGCGGTGTGTGCACGGTCTCGGTCGGCCCAGCATAAGGCGGCTCTCATTTTGCGAGAGAAGTCCGGCTTACTGGTCTTGATTGATTGGTCGAGGATGACACATTCTTCACTCGCCTTTGTTAATTTAGGCATTTTATCGGAGACTACAACAAGTCTAAAGGGAACTATTTTTGCCCAATAGAGCGCATCCTTTTCAGTGAACTTGTTAATGTGTAGAATGTAAGTAGTGTGTGGTAGGCTTGGGGAGACTGTGAGTTCGCCATACATAGCGAAGTAATTCCCAGTTCGGTATCGCTCATCGTCTTTGGTAAAAATTACTACGCCCATATCACATCAACTCCGTATCATTTGTCAAGGCCCAATCTAAAAATCGGCGCATTTGGTGGGGCGATAGGCCCCACACTTCGCGCACAGACTTTAGCGGGACTTGGTAGTCTGCAACATACAACTCATAACCATTACCTTTATTCACTAAGCGAATGCTTAAACCATCATCGGACATGGCTTGGGCGAGAGCGGGAAACTCACGCTCGTAAATAGGTCGGGTAAATAGCATGGTTGCACTTTTACTTCGCCATGATTTAATACTCATTCCTCTTCACCATCCAGCATCCAATCCCATTCACGCTTCATTCAATCACCTCGAACTCGGCATCATCATATGATACAGTCGGGGCTTGTATGGTTGCGAGTCGTAATTGTATTTGGTCGAGATAAAGAGGCTCGTTGCGTAGAACCTCAACAAGAATACCCATCATAGCATCTACCTTTCGGTCGGCCAATAGTAATTGGGAGTCAATGCCAATCTCACTCTTGAGTTGACCTACTAATTTCAAAAACCCTTGACCTTGAGATAATAACTTCGTTGCATCCCCAATCCATTCGGATGTCAAGCCTTCTGTAACCTTACGTTGTTCCAATTCATCGAGCCATGAGACAAGGCGTTGCACGAGGTTCTCGGCAACATTGAGTGTGCTTATAGACTCATCACGCATTTGTTCGATGTGTGATGCTTCGTTGGGGTCGTATTGCAGGTGCTCATCCATGTGAGTCATCACTGTGCCAACAGGCCATGAATACTTTGATTCAAGGAATGTGCTTGTCATCTCACCCCTGTGGATTTTTACTTCGACATCACGCTTGTTTGCCAATTGACATACAGCACAGTTGTTGTCTTCAATTACCCAACTTAGTGCTTCGGCGTGAGCGTGAGCATTGGTATTAGGTATGTTCGTAAGCAAATAATCTATGCGGTCTTGGATTTGTCGTCGGGTCTTCATCGTATCACACTCCATAACTTTATTTTGTAATGATAACCTCTCGCCACTTCGCCATCACCGAATTGATATTCACCTATATCGGGTTCGTGTGATGTGAACCTGTTGTCTCGGAGTAGGGCTTGAGATGCCGAGCGCACGCTTGTAGGACTGCGCTTTTGGCTGAATCCCGACTGTGCTATGTTATACATAAGTGTGCGGGATGTCATCTCGCCGTTGCGTAGTATCTGTTCTCGTGCTCGGTCGCACCATTGAGTGTATCTCGCCATTACTCCTCACCTACCAAAGAGTATTGCTTTACCGGATAAGTAGTGTATCGAGGATTGTCCTTTGAGTATGGATAAGCAACTTCTGTGTAGTCGGACTTAAATAATTTACTTCGGGCGAGTATTTGTTGCACCTGTGGTCTCGAAGGACTATCTCTAAGTAATTTACCTGTTACTGTATATCGACAACCATCATGTAGTTGTTCGGCAGTAGACGGTCCGTTTGCCTTGATGTATTCTACTGCGTCTTGAAGGAATCGCCCTTTACCTTTATTTATTTTCATTTTATTTCACCTGTTTTGCTTCAACTGCTTCGTAGGAGGCTTGGGGGTAGCCGATATAACACGACACTCCCTTACGGCCTCTACCTCCGCCCTTCGGCCTTTCTTCATTATACCACGCCTGTATATGTAGGTTGTCCTCAATCCATCGTTTAGCGGATTGATAATCACCATTCGTAATCATCCGTGCTACCTCTTTAATGAGGTTGGAGCGAGACATGGCTTGGTTCCAAAACGCCGTCTTGATGAGGCGCAGGTCGGAATCCATAACAGTTCGTCGCATATCTAAGCAACGGTCGAGGATGGAGCGTAATTGGTCTGTCATTTTGATGTGTAGTATGCCCCCACCTTTGTATTCGGGAGACATGATAGAGTAGCCGAGAGCCAAGCGTCGAAACAGGTCGGCCTCATGGCTACGCACTTCGGGCCGGAACAACCACTCATTGAACTCGTCATCGAAGCGTAGACCTGTGGGTGGATTCATAATGACATCCAACGCTCGGTCGGTAAAGAAGTTGCGTAGTTTATCGGCCATGCCGATGAGTTCCGCACGCTCACTCGGAGTCATGCTCGCTTGTTTGGCCTGTGCGACCTTGAATAACCGTTCCTTTTCGGGGTTCATTTCAATGTCAATGATGAAGAATCGTCGGTCAAGACCGGACTCCATCTCGAATCGAGCAGGTTGAGTGCCAGCCCATAACGTATATCGAGTAGTGTATTCTACCCATCCAGCACGCATAACCTTCTTGACTCTGCCGTTATCGGTAGAAGTGAGTAATTGATTCTTAATGTCGGTGCTGTGTTCCTTTTTTCCAGCATCAGTGATAGAGGAGAACTCCTCGAAACCGAGGAACCCTCCGCACATTTCACGAGCGAGTGGTCGACCCATGATATTACCTTCTTCGTCAACGGAACCAAACATACCTGCTTCGGTAATTGAGTTCGGTCCGATGTCAGTTCTAAAGCCCATGCCGATTTCAGCATTAGCCACATTCGAGAGTAGCCCTGTTTTGGGGCTTAGGAACAACTGTATGAGCACGGATTTACCCGACCCTTTCATACCCCGCATCAGTATGTGAAGTCTCGTGTCAGCGACGTGAGACATAGGTGTATAGATTGGGTCTTTGTCGTGTCGTAGAATACAGGATTCAATCTCAAACCCTTCGTTGTCCTCGAAAGGAATGAAGGGGCAGGTGCCGCACTTGTTAAGTCCGTTGAATATGTGAGTGCCAATGGAACACAGGAATACTGGAACCTTGTCTTCGACATCAACATAGTGGTTGCGGTTCACATACTCGGCCATAGCATCAAATACATTCATGTAATCATCCCCATAGCACATTCGGTGCTTCTGTTTTTTGTTCGGCACTTTCGAGTAGTGCTTCAAGGTCTTTTCTTAGGCTTAGTGTTTCGGCCACTTGAGCCTTCGTCTTTTTGAGGGCACGATTGAATGCGTGCTTTGTTTGTTTACTACCCGATACTTGGTTTGCCCATCGGAAAAGAGTGAGAGCCGCTACCTCGTCAATGTCTCCCGATTCGGGGTCATGCCCACTGAAAAGAGTCAAGCAATTGGTGAAGCCCATAGCATTCGCAAAGTGAGGAAACATCCACGCGGGAGGGGTAAAGAACAAATCACCCTTTACTTTTTTTCCGGTGGCTGGCAAAGGTATCATTTTCTGTGAGGAATGCCAAAAGGCAATCGTTTCCTTTGGGTCATGTATTCTAAAAATATCTGTATTCAAAGAGTCATGTAGAGTTGTTGATGTCATATATGATAACCAACCCATAGACCCATACTTTTCGTAGAGGAATGAGAGAAGGTCTCGAACAGGTGGGTAGCAGTGAATCCATGTTGCCTGTGCTTCATCTAAGGGCATGATAGGTGTTTGGGGCCACTTGTTGATATTAACAATCAGTATGTCTTCGTAAAAGTAATATGCCCAGCCTACCTGCTCATAGTCCTTTGTTTGATTGAAAACCATTTGATTGATTAAGTGGGTGAGAATACGACCCGAAGGTTCAGTATCACCCAATAGTGATTTAATGGCTATGTGCGAAGCGCAACCGTATTCATTCTCGGAGTATATGAGCACTCCTCGTAGAGCATCCGGCCACTCTTCTCGTTGGTATATGTCTATGGTGTTATGTTTCTTCATCATCATTCTTCATCAATCCTTCTTCACTACTTAAGTGTTCCCTAATTAAGTTGGTTACTTCAATTCAATAAACTAAATTAAACCAAGACACTGCTCCCCGATTCGCATGTATTAAGTTAATTCGTATAAAGGATATTCAATAAAAAGGTTATAGTATAGTATAGTAATAGTATAGTATAGACCATATTAAAATAAATGTCTTTAACGTAATAACTTAATTAGAGCAATAGAGGTGCAGTATGCTGGTTCTTTTAAGTTGCTCAAAAAAAATTATTACAACTTAATTCCAAAACGCTTATATGCACCTCCGCAATCTATCGTGCAGTAATGTATCTAATTCACGAGTCATTAGATATGGCGACTCATTTACTTCGGGCGTTTTACCCATTTGCCACAGTTGTTCCTTCGATACTCCTACCGAGGCGACATCCATCATGTCTCTTAATTTGCTTTGTATGCTTAGACTTGTCTTTTTACAGGTCAGTGGTGGCATAACGCAGTATTTTTTGCCGGATGTATCGAGAGCACTAATGCTCATGTAGTAAGACGAGCCTATGTCTATGACTCTAAGCGTGTGTGTGCCTATACGTGAGAATAATGAGGCCCTTAGATGCGAGCCTTTAGAGTCAATATACACGCTTGGTCTATACTCCACCCCGAAACCGGAGTTCTCAAGCATCCGACCCACCTTTTCAATTTCACTTGATAGTGCATACTGGTCGAGGTTCCGAACTAAAGAAACCGTATTCTTCTTGTCGTGCTCAAGAATTAGATAGCGATTGTAATTAACCGCTTCATTAGCAAAGTCTTGAAACAATGCGAGCATTGACGGGGTAGTTATGTCCGGTGCGAATATATCATCCTCCACAGGCCCTCTCGGTAGAGGTTGCTTGGGATATAGTGAGTCGAGAAACGACCACATTACTAATCGCCCATGTAAATGAAAGGTTTCCCCTCCATCATTGAGTGTGAAGTATGGCTCTTGTATCATACGCCCCTGCCTATTGCGGGTGTAGGGGTATGTTCGCTCATACCGAATTGACTTCAAATCAATTACCGATAACATCCGCACCCCTCCATTTGATATAATCCTCCATGTTTATTTTCCATACAACCACGCTTCGAGTGCTAATGGTTGTATATGCTGTGCTTTTACCGGCCTTTTCAAGACCGCCGATGGCCCTTAACTTTGGGCCGATAGAATTGCGAGTGGGCAACCAACGCCTGTTAAGGTCGCTGTCGGCCAAGTGATTAAAAATCTCATATGATGACAAGCCTTCGGGGTTTGCTATCAGTAGTCGGGCTACGCTATCCGCTAAAATGTATGTATTACTCATATTATTCATCTCCGTGTTGCTCAAGGTGGGGTGGGTTCGACCATTACAGGAGAAACCAAGAGCAACTAAAACGGAGGCAACGCCACATTACGTGGGTTGATGAGGGCCGAAGCCCACCCCGTGTTGTAATTTACTCTTTGTTCACGCCACTATATAGCCTTATTGATTAGGCACCTCTTTTTCACCTGCTCGCTTCGCTTCGAGTAACTCGATGCGCTCGATACAGGGGCCGCAAAGTCGGTCATACCGACGACCCGTTATATCCTGTTTCTCGAACAATAAAGGCACTGCTCGACTAAGTATAAACATTGCCTTTTCTTTGGAGTCTTTGACAACGCTACCCTGTATTTTTCCACCAATCCCGCATGTTTCGCACATACCTATGGCAAATGTTGAGCGTCTATTTTTCCTGTCGGTGTATGCACCAATCATTGTAAGCCCCCCTTCAAGTCTTCTTTAGCCAAATCTAAAGCCATGCCCCAGTAGGTAGCATTCTTCACTTGACGTTGATATTGAGTCTTCTTTCGCACATACTCGGCTTTCATCAACCTCAAGTTATGCTCGGAGAGTCTTTTCATTTTAGCGGCATACTTCGCTACCGCCTGTGGTTCTTTGTCGGGCGCAGTCCATAGCATGTCGCTCACTTTCATGTCATCTACCGTGAGCAGGTATTCTGTGTATGGTATCATTCACTCCCCTCCTTGAGTCCACTAAGAGTCTTTTCGAGCAACTTGTTCATAACAAACACATTCGCCGCTTCATACAGGCACTTGGTGCACAGTGCGAAGTTGCCAAACCAATTAGGTGTGGATTCGCAGTATGGATTGTTGCATACTCTTCGGCCTTCATTCATACTTAATCCACCCCCGAAGGTCTACTATGCTACATTCTTCGTCGGCATACACCCACTCGGCCAATTCCTCCATAACGACATGCTTATCCGCTTTGCGAAAGTATTCCATGAGTGCCTCTATTGCGGCCTCCTTCGTCATGTATTCGTCAAGGACTGCGTGCACCGTTGTCTCGTGGTATTCGGCATAT
>CENI01016789.1_pt1 | contig 12805 bp, 10 predicted proteins | sample 530161 | NCBI WGS metagenome assembly CENI01 (sample SAMEA2591107, study PRJEB7988) | marine metagenome | isolation source: saline water (ENVO:00002010), including | reverse complement strand
GGTGTTCAATCACAAGCCAAAGAAGCTAAAATAGAGATCACAAACGCCTCACCGCTTCCTTCAGTATTCCAGAAGGCAGAGTGGGAAGGCTTTGTGCAACTCAGATCAACAAGGATATAGCATGGGACACCATTATAGGAAGAGTGAGTTCTTGGACTGTCGTGAGATAGCCCCTCTCATGCGTTCTCAGGACGTTACGGAGATAGGCTATAGTAATGGTTTAGCTCCTTTAAGAGCGCTCCAAGAGGCTTACAGGGTCTCTGAGGTGTGTAACTCAATCATCCATGCTGATGGCAGTGTTGTAGGAATGTTTGGTGTAGCGAACAACGGTGTCTTTGGTAGCCCTTGGTTACTAGGCACAGATAAGATTATAGAAACAAGGCATGAATTTATCCCTCAAGCAAAGACATGGGTAGAGGAGATGAACACTATCTACCCTCTCTTGCTTAATTTCGTTCACGTAGATAATACAGTATCGAAGAAGTGGCTTAAATCTTTAGGATTTGAATTCATAAAACTAGAAGAAGAATACGGAGTAGGGAAACAGCCCTTCTACCAATTTGTGAGGATTAAGAAATGTGTAACCCAATAGCCGCAATAGGTACAATAATGAGTAGTACGGCTACCCCTGCTGCTATAGCTGCCGCTCAAGCGTCTTTAGGTAGTTTTGCTGCTATAGCCTCTGGCGGCCTTGGTGTAGCCAGTGCTATCACAGGGGCGAATGCTCAAGCTGATGCTTACGAGGCTAACGCTGAGATGGCTAACAGAGCGAAGATGGATGAAGATCGAATGATCGGCCTCCGTGAAGCGCAAGAACAAGAGAAGGCAGCACAAGCAAAGATAGCGCAAGACCTAGAGACGCAGCAGATAGCTTCAAGAGTCCAAGCAACTGACTCAGGTGGTTTCTTGAACAACAATGCTGTCATGCAGGACATCGTGAGACAAGGCTTAGTAGCTAACAACATGACTACACAGAACCTTGAGCGTACTACAGCTCAGTTAGGGGAAGATAGAAGAGGTGCATCTACTAGAGCGCAGTCTCGTATTAACTCTGTCTCAAGGCCAAATAGAATGGCTACTGGTTTGCAGATAGGCTCATCAGCTTTAAATGCTACTTCCCAATATTCTGCTATCAATAAGAAATAGGATAACAACATGGCAACATCAATAAGTAAATCAGTGAACTACAAGCAAGCTGCGGCTGCCCCTGATTACCAAGTTGCAGCAAGACCTGTCGATACCTTTGTACAAGGTGAGAGGAACACTAAAGGAATGCAAGTAGCTGCGGCTCTTGAGCAAGCCTCTGGTGCAGTTGCTCAGTTTGGGCAAGTACAGGCAAAGTTAAGTAAAGAGCAAGAAGCTGCTGTAGCTAAAGCAGAAGCAGCAGAATATAAAAAAGAAGTAGTAAGAGATAAAGCAAGGGCAGACGGAATAACAGCTAACTGGCAAGAGCAACTTAAAAGTGATCTAGCTAATGCCGATCTTACAAACACCACACAAGAAGAGTGGTATGCTGGATGGAAAGAAGACAACCCTGCGTTTGGAGAAAATGTAGCTACACTTACTACTGAAGAAGGTAGGTTAAAGTTTGGTGTAGATTTAGGTGATGTCCTTGGCACTAACTTTGATATTAATCAGATTAAACAACAAGAATTCAAAGATGATGAAGTGTTGACTAACGGTGCTTTAGCAAAATCACAAAAGATAAACACCGTTACTGCTGACTCGCAGGATTTCCGACAGTTTGTTAAAACCCTTGAAGAAGACATGATCACTTTAGGCAATGAAACAAATCAATCACGTATCCCTAAACTTAGAGCGATTGCTCGTCAGATGCTTACTAAGAATGATGATGATCGTATGTACGAATGGTTGCTAGGGGAAGTGGCTGGCCGTACTGCTATAGGCGGCGGTGATTTCCAGAATGATGTAGCTGCTGAAAGAGATGCAATTAAAAAGAAAAAGCTAGCTGATAAATACAAAGAAGAAGACAGGGTTGAGAAACAACGTAAGGCTAAGTATGCTATTGATGTAAACGCTATGAATCTTGAGTTAGGAGAAATCTTCCGATTTAATCCCAACGCTGAGGTTGATACGATTGTTCAAAAATACATAGACATGGGTATAGGGGATGCAAGAGCCAAGGCTAATACTATGGTTAATGCGTATGCCCAAGAATATGGCAGAGATAGAGTTCTACCAGCAGGTACAGAGAATCAAATAAGAGCTGAGTTCTATGCCCTTAAAACTCCAAGAGAACGTCACGAGTATATTGACCAAAGGGTGCTTCTCTTACCTACAGAGTTAGCACAAAACTTACGCACTAATGTAACTAAAATAGAAAGTCATTATGATGATAAGGTCTTTAAACAAAGCATGAAGAACTTTGAAAATACTGTTTCGGAAGCTTTAGACAAAGAATTATATGATGCAGTAGTCCAACAGTTCTCTTTACTGTACGCAGATTATTATGATAGCGAAGAGTACAGCACAATCGCACAAGGTAGAATTAAGAAAGCTAGAGAACTGCGTGAAGAAGCCATGCTTATTGTTAATGAATTATCGCCTGAAGGCGGGGAACGCTTTAGTGAAGTCACGGAACTCTCAGGTATTCCTGTTGTAGATTCTAATTCACCTACAGCTTTAAAAATTAGACAAGATAAGCAATACTTTCAAGATATAAAAGACATGACTTCAGAACAGATAGATCAGTATAACCAAAGATTAATAGCCAAAGGTTACACTCCTCCAGAATAGTAAGGAAAATGTATGACTACTTTATTAGACTCTTTGCTCCAAGAAGAAGAGCAGCAAGGTAACAAAGTTGAGGGGCAAACACTTTTAGAGTCTTTACAGCAACAATCAGTAGGTTCAGTAGTAGATCAAGTCCTTGAAGAAAACTCAGATGTTGTACAAGACATTGTAGATAGAATTCCTGAAGCAACAGTAGCAGAGGGCTACGAAGCTATAGAAGCCCCTGAAGAAGAACGTGACCCTTCACTAATGGAAAACATTACTGAGTCTCTCGTAGCTCCTTTAGGTGGTTTAGGTAGTGCTATTGTGGAAGGTGCAGAAACACTTGATTGGGCTACAGGTTACACCAATAAAATAGATGCGATGCAAAACATTACAGGTGATGTACTAACCTACAACCCTGAAAACTTAGAGCCTGATGTACTACGAGCTTACGAAGATGCTAACGGCTTCCATGTCTATGACGGAGAAGGACGTAAAGTTAAATACTTTACAGGCCAAGCTTTACAAGATTTAAAAGCTGCCAACATCATGCGTCTTGCTACACTCTCAGAACAACTTGATACAGTGATAGCAACTAATGAAGATTTAAAAGAAGCGGGATACCAAGACTCTTTATCAGGTCAGATTACTGGTAGTATGTCACAGTTCATTGCTGGTTTTGTGGGTGCAGGAGTTTTAACTAAACCTGCTAAGTTAGGCAAGTATGCAGATGATCTTCTAAAAGGTAGTATCTCTGGTACTGTTGTGTTTGATGCACACCAAGAACGTGCGTCAGTGATGCTTAAAGAACTAGGAATAGAAAACGATTTTATCAACTGGCTTGCCGATAACGAAGATGACACCATGTTCGAGGGTAAGCTAAAGAATGCTGTAGAAGAATCAGTAGTAGGCTTAGCTGCTGGAGAAATTATTAGAGTAACAGCAATGACCTTTAGGGGTCTTAAGGCTGTTAAGTTAAACCAAGATGCTAAAGCTGCGGAGAAGTCTGTAGAAGAAGTGAATGAAGCTTTAGCCAAAGCAGAAGAAGCGGCTGCTTCAGTTGTAGATAAAACTGCTGACCCCTCTACCTTACGTCTGGTTAATCCTGAAACAGGCCAGCCTATTAAAGTAGCAAGCAATGCTGATGACTCATTAGCAGCTCCTAAGACTGCTGACGATATAGACATTCCAGAAGAACGTGTCATAGGTGATGGACGAGATACTTTTGAATCAACTACTTGGGGTCAGTTAAACGCCCAAGGTATAAAGATGATCCATGACTTCATCAGCACTGAAGATTTATACACCTTCGATCCTATGACTCTCTCAAAGTTCATGGATGAGTTCTTTGACTTAAGTAAAGTTCCTGTAGATCAAACTAAACAATACACCGCTGCGGCTCTCCAGATGGAAAAGTATCTTTACGAGCAAACGATGCGTTTTGTTAAAAGCCCTGCTTACCAAGAAGGGGATGCTGCTGCTATTGCTAAGGCAAAGGTACTCGCAAAGTCTACAGCCCAAGCGAAGAGAACAAGACAGCGCCTTGGCAATATTCAAGGTACAAGTTTAAATCTACATGGTATGGCAAATGATGTTATACCTAACATTGATGATATAACTCTGTCAGAAGACCAGTTACTAAAAGTAATACAAGATGCTTCTGATCAAGGATTAATTAGTAGGACGGTTGGGAAACCTCGTGATGTCGTTCAAGCTATCAATGAGATATGGATTAACAGTCTACTTAGTAGTCCAGTAACACACGCTATAAACTTATCAAGTAACGCCTTTGTCTCTACTATTGACATAGCAGAAGAGTTTGGTGGAGCTTTGATGTCTGTTCCTAAAAAAGGTGTAGACTCTAAAGCTCACTTCAGCCTAGCTAAAAGAAAAGCTTATGGTACTTATAAGTACGCATGGCTGTCTTTAAAAGCAGCAGGGGCAACTCTTAAGAAAGGCCACAACATCCTAGATGAAGAAGGGATGATTACAGAAGCAGTAGATGATCAAATTAGAAAAGTCGCTATAGGTCAAGGTAATGCTGATCTAGGTGAACTCATGGGTAGACTCCTTAGTGGAGAAGTTAATGTTACATCACAGGGTCTTGTGGACGCTGCGGGTAATGTTATTAGAACTCCCTCAAGATTCCTACAGGCTGGTGATGAGTTATTTAAACAACTAAACTTTAGACGCTCTGCGTATGCTCATGCAGCAGAAGAAATTGATAAGCTGTATAAGCACAATAAAGATTTAGACCCTAAAGACTTTGACCAGTTAGTTGAAGACCGTATTAGCAAGGCTTATGAGAACCAAGTCAACACTCCTAGAGGTGAAGCACTTACTGATCCTATAGCACAAAAAGCTCAAGGGGACGCTAGGGTATTAACCTTTACAAATGAACTAGGAAAGACAGGTAAAAAGATTCAAAAGTTTACCTCCGATATACCTGTATTAAGGCAAATAGTTCCCTTTATTAGAACACCGATAAACATTGTTAAGTACCCTTTTCATCGTTCTCCTTTAGCCTTGGCTTCAAAACAAATGCAAGAAAGATTAAAAAGCCCAGACCCTCAAGTAAGATCGAAAGCTCAGTTTCAAATGACATATGGTAGTGTTATATGGGGGACTATAGCGGCTGGAGTAATGACAAGTAAAGTTAAACTTCCTTACACAGACAGAGATGGGGAGCAACAATTTATAGAAGTTCACAAGTATCAAGGCTCTTGGCAAGGGTACACAGCTCAGGAAAGAAATGCTTTAAGGGCATCAGGAGCGCAACCTAATTCTATAATAGTAGAACATGATGATGGGACTTTCACATTTGAGAAGTATAATAGGCTCGATCCTATAGCAATGATTGCAGGGATGGCGGCTGATTCGAGAGATGTATATAAAGCTGGGCATGATAATACGGAAATAGGTTTTGCGGCTATTATTGCTATTGCTAATCAACTCAAAGACCGAACGTACACAAAGGGTGTTGCTAACTTTATCAATGCAGTGGACGACCCTAACAGATTCTTAGATAGGTGGATACAAGGACAAGTATCATCGTTGGTTGTCCCTTCTCTAGTCTCTTGGACTAATGATGACTCTATAGTTAGGGAAGTCAATAGCACTCTTGATGCTGTTAAAAATAGGATACCTTCTTTATCTGATACCCTTCCCCCTAAGTATGACATCTTTGGGCAACCTATGCTCCGAGCTGATGGTTACATTATGAAGTCTACTGATTGGGAAAGTGATGAGATCAAAGCTGAGTTCTTAAGGCTTGCTCCTAGTATAGGGGAGTTACCTGAAGTTAAAAATGGTATTGACCTTCTCGACCCTACTTATCAAATGGTAGATAAAGAGACAGGAAAAACTATTACAGCCTATGAAAGATATAACCAACTTATTGGAGAAGGTAAACTTCTTCGTAAAATTGAGAAAGCAATTAATAAAAGTAAATACAAACGTAAGAAAGGTATTCAAACTTATCTTAAGAATGTTGGTGAAGTAGGTAATTACAACGAAGAGCAAATACAAGCAGAGTTTAGAGAAGCCCGTGAAAAGGCTTTCAAGACACTATTAAAAGAAAATAGAACACTAGACGATGCTTATGATGACTTAGAAGACACTATTAGAGATATTGAAAAAGGCAGGTACGTTGAACCTCCTAATCCTGTATCTGACTTTTTAAATGGCATCTTTAATTAATACAAAACTAGGAAAAACAAATGGCATATTCATATACTCAATACACCGTAGCATCTAGTAATGACACCACTACTACCTACGCTACACCTCCGTACAGGTCGGGGAAGGCGGCTACCGATATAAGTGTTGCCGTTGATGGTGTCACTAAGACAGCTACTACTGACTACATTATAAGCGGTACTTCAGTTACCTTTACTGTAGCTGGCGCACCTTTAGCTAACTCAGTAGTCCGTATTGCAAGGAACACTTCACAGAATGCAGCTCCTTCAGATTACTCTGAGAACACCATACTAACCTCAGCTCAGCTTAACGCTACCCAAGAGCAGCTATTCTTCATGGCTCAGGAAGCGATTGACACGGCCTCTGAGACTAACTTAGCAGGTTTGACGTTCTACTCGTCTTCTACTACAGCGCCTACTAGCCCTATCTTGGGTGACCTTTGGTACGATACATTTAATAAGTACCTTAAGATTTACAATGGCACTGAGTGGGAGTTAGCTACACCTAATAATGAGTCATTTACCTATACTACTTTTACTGCTGAATCGGGTACTTATAGTTATGTAACAGTAGCTAATCTTAACACTGAAGCTTTGGTTTTCTTAAACGGAGTTAAGCAAGTAAGAGATACAGTTAAGGCCAACCTCTTAGCTTCCTCTGGTGCTAAAGATTACTTTATAGACACTGTAAATAGCAGAGTTTACTTTAAAACTTTAGGAGCTGACTCTGTTGTAGAAGTTATCTTAGCAGCGTCTAACCTTGGTACAGCGAATAGTACGAAGATAGAAACCTTTACTGCTACAGCAGGTCAGACTGCGTTTAACCTCTCAAACACATACTTACAAAACACTAACTCAGTTAACATTTTTGTAAACGGTGTACGTCAATCTGCTTTTACTGAAACAGATAACAACACGGTTACTCTAACAAACGGTGCTAGTGTAGGTGATGAGGTTGTTGTCATTATTAATCTATATGACACGGTTCAAGGTACTGTAGAGTCTCCTAACGTAACACACGCTCCTGCTGGTGTTGGAGCAGTAACCACAACAGTAAAAGCTAAATTAGACGAAACTGTGTCGGTTAAAGATTTTGGCGCAACTGGCGATGGTGTTACAGATGATAGAGCTGCTATTCAGCAAGCAATAAACACTGGTAAAAATGTGTTTGTTCCCGCAGGTACTTACATTTTAGGATCACAGGTTGATGTTATTAATGATGTAGTAGTTAAAGGTGAGGGTGAGGGGAGTATCTTTAAATGTAAAGACTCTACCCTTATGAATATGTTTGTTAGCACAACTGCTAATGTTAAGTGTTACTTTGAACACGTTAAGTTTGATGGTAACTACAGCAACCAAGCAGCAGACACAGCTAACAGAACTTTTAGATGGCATGACATTGACGGAGCTATTGGGGGCGCTAGAGCTAACCCTCGTGTACTAAGCTTTAAAGATTGTTATTTCTGTAACGGTGGCATTACCGATATTCTTTTTGAATCCGATGGAGATGTAGCTAATTCTAGTGATATATTAATAGTAAAAGATTGCTATTTTTATGGTGGTTCACTGAGCAATAGACTAGCTTCTGCTGGTGCATATGGATCAAGATACATATATTGCAGAGGTGGTATAAACTCTTTTATTGAAGGCTGTACTTTTGATACAGGATTAACTTCAGCCCCCGCAGAAGGAAGAGCTGGTATTCTTCACGATGGCAATGGAAACACAAACCCAGCCACTCAATACAATCAAGATTTTATCTGTAATAATGACTTCTATCATGTAGGTAAATCAACTCTTAGTGGAACTTTGGGAGTAATAGATTATTATGCTGCATCCCACGACACTCTCATAGCCAACAACAGAATAAATAATCCTTACGGTAGAGGTATTTCTACAAAAGCTGGTGCGTCTAACATCGTTATACAAGGCAACATTATAAAGAACCTTGCAGGTGGTACTCGTGATAATGAGGTTGGTGGTGATATAGTAGTTAATGGTATATCGTCCCAAACAAACCCTCAAACTATTGGCGATAATTTAATTATTACAAACAACATTTCTGAAAACTGCGGCAACAGAGCGATTGTCGTTGAAGGAGATAATCCTAATGTAAACTCCTCTGTTGCTGGTACTGCTGGTAATATGAAGAATGTTATTATTAAAGGTAACATTGTCTCTAACGCAAGTAACAGAGCTATTCATGTTCACCAAACTGATGGTGCTATTATAACCAATAACATTGTAAGAAGTGGTTGCTCAACAGGTTCAGACCCTTGTGGTATAGCTTTAGACACAGTTAAGAACACCGCAATTATCTCTGAGAACCTTGTAGAAGATATAGCAAGTGGCTCTGGTGTTGTATTGTCAGGGTCAGCTACCGCAGATTTAAAAGCTAGTAATAACGTATTTAGAAACATCGGAGGTGCGGCTGGTGTTACAGTAGCAGGTCTTAGAACTTTTGTCTGTGACGATAATACTTTTGATAATCTGTCAGGAACTAATGTAATAAAAATTAACGGTGCAGTAACTAATGGTGGTTCTATTAAAGGTAATACATCTACCGAGTCTTCAGCAGCAGTTTTAAGTGGCATAACTAACAGCACAGCAGGGGAAGGTTTTTGGGTTGGTGACAACAACTGGCATAAAGAAACCCCGTTTAGCGGTGTAAGAAGTTTTGATTTAGTTTCTGGCGCAATGACTGTTTATATGAATTACCAAGTTGTAGGTGCTGAGTCTGGAACTACAGACACTTTAACAACCCTTAATAATGGTATTCAAGGTAGGACTGTAACTTTAACTTCTGTCGGTACTGACACCATTACTGTTACTGAAGGTGGAAACCTTAAACTTAACAGCGCAGGTAATTTCACATTAAGTGGCTCTGGTTATGACAGCATTACCTTTTTGTGTGTGGGTACTAATTGGGTAGAAATTAGCCGATCAGATAACCAATAAACCAGATAACAAAACAAAGGACAAACTAATGACAGAAATATCAAGAGCATCTCAGGTTGCCAAACGTGCCTCAGAAGTGGTGACTGTAAAAGACTTTGGCGCAAAAGGTGACGGTGTTACAGACGACACCTCAGCATTCAACGCAGCCTTTGCTTCAATAGAGAGTGGCACTATCGTTATCCCTTACGGTACTTATAAAGTTGGGGATATAACTATATCGGAAAAGAACAATACTAATAGCAACGTAATCGGCTACTTAAATGTTGAAGGTAATGGAGCTAACTTAATACCTGCTAGTTCAAATAATAAATTTATACTTGCGGCCTGTAAGCACGTTAATGTTAGTGATTTAGATTTTATACAGCATACATTATGCTTCCGAGGTGTTTGGTTCACAAGTATAACGAACTGTAAATTCCCTGTTGTAAAGATGGGCGATGTCACTCACTCAGAGAGTTGGATGACTCATGTATGGAACACTTTTAATAATTGTTTTTTACAGACTGTAATTGTAGACGCTCTTGCTGGATTCTCTAATGCCAATACTTTTAATGATTGCAAATTTAGAGGAGATAGTGGGCAAGGATTTTCTAGCAATGTCATTTATGCTTTTGAGTTTAACAGCAACACTTCAAACAGTTTAGGTGGAGCTAACTGCCAAAACTGGGTAATACGTGGTGGTGATATTAGTGGTGATGCTGGTTACACTAAAATCTACAACATAGGTGCAAGCAATACTACAAACGATATAGACCTTACTTTTGATGGGGTTTATTTTGACTTTGAAACCCCTGAAGCTCCTACAAGAGATAAAGCCCACGTAAGAGTTTTAAACTCTCAGGCTTCAAACATACCACCTTACTCAGTTCCTTTTAGCGATGCTTTAAAGAATCCTGTTGATCTTTGGCGTAGCGATAGAAGCGTGAAACACGCAGCTACTACTAGCCTAAACTTACTTAACAACGGTGACCTTAGAGTAGGCACTACAAGTTGGTCAGGATCAGGTAGGTTATTTAGTAATTTAAACTCCGCAACTCTTACTGAGCATAGCGGTGGAATTAGTGGTAGATATTTAAACATTAATCAAACTAACACTGGCTCTAATGCTATTTATATGCAAGCTACTCTACCTGAAGCAACTGTAGCTACTGCTGTTTTAATAGCCAAAAGTGCGACAGGCGGTACACAAACAGTTAGAGTAGGTGCTTTTGGGCTGTACTATGATTATGTATTATCACCTTCAGAATGGACTGTGTTTACTTCTAGTGACTCCACAATGGAAGCTGCGGGTACTGTTAGCGTCACTATAGGCGGAAATAGTAATGCAGCTTTTAACATAGATTTAGCTTATGCGTCTATTGCAGCAGGGGAAGGTAGTTCTTTAATTTTACCTACTACCCCTCAAGATACAAACTACCATTTAGCTAACATTAACATAGCTTCTATAGCTAATGGAGCAACACACACTGAAACTGTTACAGTAAGCGGAGCAGCTCAAGGAGATTTTGTTCAAGCTTCCTTTGGTGGTGACATTTCAGGTCTTGAAGTAACAGCTTATGTCAGTGCTGTAAACACGGTTAAGCTACTCCTAAGAAACAACACTGGAGGTGCGGTAGACTTATCTTCAGGTAACTGGCGGTTCTTGGTAACTAAGAAAATATATTAATCTAAACAAAAGGAAAAACAAAATGGCACAACTAACAGCAACAACTGCATACAACCCTAAGATGGGCGATGGGTCTCGTGGTGTAGTTCAAGTAGTAATAGGTAGCGGTGAGACAGTTACTATTCAGGGGAGTTTAAACGGAACTGATTATGTAACCATCGAAACAGCTACAGCAGACATGCTTAAAGAAATCGTCTTAACACCTTATGTCAAGTATACAGTCTCAGGCGGTACAGCGTCTAAAGTCTACGTTGACGAAACTCGATAGGAGGTAGTATGTCACAGCCAACAATAATCGCAGTGGGTACTAATACTAAAGCCTATACTGCTAACGCAGACTCAGGAACCGAAAGAGAATTTACGATAGCGATTCCTGCAAACGCAAATACCATGATAGTTGTTATGGGCTTGGATAACGATGAGAGCGTTAGAACCATTAACTCTTTAGCTTTAACAGGTGTTACTGGTGCGGAAGAGGTTATGGAGATAGATATGTCTCCAAGCAACGCACCCTACAGAATATCAAGGGCAGCTATCTTTGACTTAACAGGCGCTGGCGCAGCCACTGGCACTTTAACAGCGACAATTAGTAGTAGTAGCACAAATAAAGCACTTTTAGGTGTTGTTTGTACCGATGGGTTTGTTGAAAGCTTCTCTGTTACTCAAGATAGGCAGTTTCAGGACGGGAAAATTGTTACTCATAGCAGCAATATGGCTAACAACACAATGGTCTATATGATGGTGTCTGACTTAAATACTGCAAACATAGCCTATGCTAGTCCAGCATCAGAGCTTTTTGATGTCCAAACTTCAGATAATGGCCTTTCTGTAACTGCTGCTTCCCAAGCAACGACTAGCAACAACACTAAAACTATAGCTTTCTCAGGAGTTACTGGGGGCGCAGACGGAACAGACTTAACACTTTTACTATCCTCACAATCAGACCCCTTTGACGGGATTACAGGTAAACTAACCAGCCCGATTATTAAATAGAGGTAACTCATTATGACTAAGGCAAGAACCTTAGCAGACTTTAACACAACAGCGATCCCCGCATCGGTGATAACAGGCTTATCTTCTGGTGGTATTACACAAGCTTTAAGAGCAACTAATGGCACAGCAATGACCATAAACTCAACCGATTATTCGCAAACAGTTTTAACTCAAGCTGTTGATCCAGCAGCATCTACTTCTAAAATAATACTGATGGGTAATATACAGTACAGTTTACAAGCCTCAAACGATGACAGGGGCTTTGGTTATCGTATATTAAGAGGCAGCACTACTCTTTATACAAGCCCTACTCTTTATAATAAGTATCACAAAAGCACGAACAGTGATTTTATAGAGGGAGGTAGTTTCCCTTTTTACTATATAGATGATGGTTTAGCTGACGGTAATTCAGTTACATACACCATTAACGTAGCTAATTGGGGCGGCTCTGGCAAAACAATTACTCTTAACGCAGACAGTAATCAATCAGAATTAATGGTTTTAGAACTTGCAGCATAAAGGACAACATATGGACGACTTAAAACAACAAGTAGACCGCCTTGAGTGGCGTGTAGACTTGCATGAAGAGCAGCTTAAGTCTCTTCAAGACAACGCCATAGAGCTAAAAGAGCAGCTAGACTGTATTAATAAGTCTCTAGCCCAAATCAAGTGGCTCGTAGTAGGTGGCGCAGTTGTCTATTGGGGTCAAGCGATGGGGTTTGGCCAGTTTCTTAAATTGGTAGGTGTATAATGT
>CENI01007301.1_pt1 | contig 12811 bp, 13 predicted proteins | sample 530161 | NCBI WGS metagenome assembly CENI01 (sample SAMEA2591107, study PRJEB7988) | marine metagenome | isolation source: saline water (ENVO:00002010), including | reverse complement strand
TTTTTCCAGTAAGCCAACATTAACATATCACTGCATAAAAGAAGACTGTAATAATTCTTATGTGTCTGATGGATACATATTTATGGTATGTAAATTACATGGTAAGGACAGGCCAGTTATGAGGTACGATGGAAAGAAAGAAAGCGATTTGCAAGATGAATTAGATAATCAAGAAAGATTGTCGGAAGAACATTCAAAAGAAATTATGGGTATCATTGCTGATTGTTTTACGAAGAGAGTTACAGGAGATGCTTATTACAAAAAACTAGCTGACTTCTGGGAGAGGATTGGGTTTCCAGATTTTGCAGAAGAAACTTTGTTGCATGTTAAGGATTAGTTCTTCTAACGTTTTCTTGTCTTTTCTTTATTCTATTTATAATTCTTTCTGTGATTGAATCAGCATCATAATCATCATATAAAATAGGATTTTCTGATCCATACGTTCTATTGTAATCCTGTATTAACCTTACTGCCTTATCGCTGTCTCCTTCTATAATAGAGTCTTTTATATCTCCTAATCTCAACTGTTTAATCCTTAGAACATAGGCGTTTCTTTGACCAACGGGTTCAAACTTCTCAGCAAATCTTCTAGGAACTGTACCGAGTATAGGAGCCACATACTTTGGAAGTCTTTTCGCTGTTCCTAATCCGTATGTCTTTGTATCTTCTATTGTTCTGGTCATAGCACTCCATATCTTATCAAAGTCTTGAACAATAGCAGGCTTGAAAGCAAATTCAAGAGCTCTTATTTTATTTTCATTAGCAACAATATCTCCTATGACACCAAATGCACCAACAGATGCAAACCTATCTACATAATCATCTATGGTAAATTCAGACATTTCTACAAACTGATCTGATCCCACCTCTGATAGCTTAGTTCCTTTTAATAAATAAGGAAACATATATCTATTATTATCATAAACCTCATTACCCGCTATCAACTCTGCAAATGCATCCCTTGCATAACCAACAAACTCACCACCTGCCATTCCTGCTACTCCAAGCCTTAGCATTGGAAACAAATTACCACGAGACACTTCGGCCTGTAACTGTTCTCTCATCCAGTTAAATTGTTTGTAACCAAATTTTTTAAACAAAAAGAAAGGTCTCCATCTAGGATCAAGAGAAACTAGAGGCTCTGTAAGTACATTTCTTTGTAGCTGACTATCTCTTGAGAACTTGTACATAGCCTCATATAGCTGTCTTTGTGTAGGGGTTTTTGTATGGTCAGCAAACCCTAACTCATTAAGTGTTTTTATTGCCCACTGTCTTCTATTTATCCTAGCACCACCCAATAACTGAGGTAGTTTTATTCCAGTATCTAACAACGCACTTTTACCATTAGCTGTTTTTCGTAGAGATAGTATCCATTCCCTACCTGCGGCCGCAGAAAGTATTTGATTGTATTCGTTTATTCTTTGAAACTGAGACACTCTTGTTGTTAAGTCTGCAAACTTTCCCATGAACCTATCGGAAGGTTCTAAATTAGATATCATTTGAAATACAGATAAATTAGAAACACCAGACTTCCTAATCGCATCTCTGTATCTTAATCCAGTTTTAGAATCTACAACAGGATTTACAGATAAATTATACATTGACCTAACCAAAGGTCTATATCCTGTTCGTATTGCAGTAGATATAAAGGTCTGTGTTATGTTTGGTATTGTAGCAAAACCTAAACCTATTTTTGTACCAATTTGAAAGTCAACAATGTCTCCCCAAAACTTTCTTGCAGTTGATGATTTCCAATTATACTCTGGGCTAATCTCTATCTTATTTGTAGAGGCAGAAAACAACTGTTTTAAAAGCCTGCTTGATTCACTGAATTGCTTTGAAAGTTTTAAGTCTCCTGTTTTTAAAGCATCCTTTGAAGACTTGTGTAAGGCGTTAATCCTACTAGTAATAACCTCACCTTTTTTTCCAAACGTTTCTACAAAAGATATTCTATTGGACACTTGCTTTGCATACCTAGACAAAACCAATCGAGCATCTCTTTCCATAAACTCTTTGGGAATCTTTACACCTTTCCTTGCTACTTCTAAATTTTTTGCAGTGTTTGCAAATTGTACAGTAACCGCACGATTTAAATCATAAAAAGCCTGAGCCATTTTTTTATTTACATCTGCTTGCTGTGCCCTTGTTTTTGGCGTTACACTAGGGTCAACTCCACCCATTTTTTGCAATGCACTAATAGTTGCAGGATCAAACTGCTTTGTATCCACATAAGATTTTAACAAAGCCTGAAAGTTTTTATCGTTTGCCAACTTACTATCAAATGCCAACTCAGCATTATTCTTTGCTAGGTTTGCTATGTCTTTATTAAAGATGCCAAGAAACTCAGGTTTTATCATGTGCGGAAAATAAAACTGTTCTTTAGGCCCTAAGTCAATTCCTATCTTATTAGAAATCTCCCATATCGTATCAAATGTTTTTCTAACCTCTTTAACCTGTTGAAAACCCGGAAGGTCTTTGTTCTTAGCGATAGCATATCTTGGGTCTTCCAACCTATCGGCAAGTAATTCGCTTTGTTCTTGCAGTTTTCTTCTTTTAAATAAACCACCTTTAAATACACCTGCACTCCTAAACTGCTGAATAAAATCACCAGTTAACGTAAGCTCTCGTATGTTAAAACGATCAAAGTCTCTAAAAGATAACGTCTCTAATTGTGTTGTTCCTCTGTTTTTAGTCTGTCTATAAAACTTAGGAAGCTTAGGAAATAGCTCGTCTAAAAACCTTTTCTTAGGCAACAAGCTACCTTCCCAACCTGCTTCTTTAAGACCGTTTCCTAAGTCCAATACTCTTTTTTCATGCCTTAGTTCATTTAAAAGCTTAAGCCTCTCAACACCACTCAATGAACTTAAAGAATATTTGTTTTTCACACCCTCTTCTGGAGTCTTCAACCTTGAGGCATCAATGTGCTCATTAAACTTTTTACTGTCTAAATTTAATTCTTTCGTAAGGTTTTTAATTTGATTGTTACGGTAAGTAGCAAGACCTTTTTCCGTTCTTGCTTTGCTTTTTCTTCTAAACAGCAACTGGTCAAACTGGTCATAGTTTATCTTATCAACCTTTTGAGTGGTTTTATTTCTTAATTGTACGGTTTTATTTTTGTCACTAAATCGCAAACGATCAAATTCAGTTCCATATCTATCTGTAAAAACCTCACTAGACTCAATCATATTTCGCCTACTTACTTTTTGATCTATACCACCTTCTGCCTTTGATCCCCTTTCTTCCATTATATACCTTGCTGTCGTTTCAGCATCCATTGCGTTTTCGTACTGCCTAGACTTTACAGAATCTATGCCTTTCTTAGCATATTTCAATGCCGCCTTCTGTGCTGTTAGTCCACCTATAACTCCTGCCGCATGTATATATCCCTCTACATTTATATCTTCTCCACTAAGAATAGGAGCAAGAGTACCAAACTCAGCGGTCTCTACGGCTTTCACAGCAAGTGTTTGAGTTGCAGGATTTAACCCTTTTAAAGCAGACCTAACAATCGGCCCAGTCCCCGCTGTTACAGCACCTAAAGCACTACCTTTAATCCCTTCTTTTAAAGCCATAGCCTCATCAAAATCACCGCTTTCTATCTTTGTCATTTGCCCTGTGGCTAACCCCTGATAAAATCCTAATCCTGTTGCTCCAGCCGCACCTTCAATTAATGCTTTATGAACTACTCTAGGAGCGGCCTGCTCTACAGCTTTCTTCGCTACCGTAGGTGCAACTCCACCATTTACCATTAATTGTATTGCTTTATTTGGAGCGTTACCTAATATTTGTTTTACCGCCAGATCATCTAATTTTTTTGTTACAATAGTATTAGTAGCTGTTTTTGATAACCCTTTCTTTAAAGCTTCTTTTGCCCCTGTTTTTAAAGCTTGTTTAGCGGCGAATCCTCCAATACCACCACCAGCCGCCATCGTTGCAAAATCTAGTGGCTGTATAAAAGATATTACAGTAGCCCCTATATCTTGTAAAGTTTCTGGTTTGTAATCCCCTAGCTCAAATCTTTTTTCTCCAGATATTATCTGTTCAGACAAACCCGTTATGCTCCTATTGTATCCGTCCTTAACCCAATCTGGTAGCCACCCTCCGGGTATAAACCCGTATAAAGTTTCATCTTCAGATGACTTTCTTATTTTGTTTGATTCCTGTAAAAAGTTTTCTGTGTATGCATCAGGGTCAAACGTGTCGGTAACAGGATCAGAATCAGATTCTAAAAAATCCGACCTTCCATGTAGACTGTTTAAAGTTGTAGTATTTATTTTATCTGGGTTATTATAAGCCAGATTTAAAGCATCTGCAAAAGACCTATATGAATCTGGATTTGTTGGCATGTTTTATATTGCTTGTTGTACTGGCTTTGCTGTGGAAAAACCTTTGAATAATTGTTTTAATTGATCTTGAGGGACATCACTATACAAACTTAATACAGAGAAAAAATCATTACTAAATTCATCACTACTAAAATCACCTGTATTTGGATCAATAAAGTCTCCATATTCTTTTTTAATATCATTAGATATTTTTTCAATTTCTTTGTTAAGTTTTTTTCTAGTAAAATCTCTGCTTTTTTCGTTTGGTATATTCTGAACATCTAATAATCTACTAGATAAATTTTGTAATTTCTTAATATCTTTAGCGTATTTGCGAGCTGTTTGAGGATTTTTTAACATCTTATTTCCAATTTCAGATATATCTTTTACGTCAAAATTAGCTGTTGGTTGTGCACTAATAGTTTTACCAAGTTGCAAATCAGCAGGTTCGGTAGTGTCTTGTTCTGTTGTCTGAGGTTGAGCCTGTGCACTAGGTATATTTAGTATGTCTTGTATAGGAGTTCTACTTTCTACTTGAACGCTGTCGGGTTGTGATTCCGGTGGGGCAATTAACTTTTCAACAGCCTCATTTACATCCATATCAGCAAGAGACTCCTCAGATGAAGGCGTAAATTCATCTATATTAAAAGTATTTTCACCCATATTTATATTAGGTTGAGATAAACCTAACTGAGAACGTGTCTCTGATTTTGTTCTAAAATTATATTCTGCCTCTGTTTCTAATTTATATTTAGGTTTACTCATTATTTGAGATATTTTATTTTTTTGGTTTTCTATCCTAGACCCTATGCTTGGCCCACCAATACCAGATGAAATCGCACCTACTCCTTTTGCTTGCTCTTCTCGCAACTCGCTTATTGCTTTTTCTGCATCTTTCACCGCATTATAATCCGCTCTAGCTTCAGGGTCATTTAAAGTTTTCCACTCTTCTAAAGGTATCATCCCTTGATTTTGCCTGTTAACTTTTTGAGTATTTAATTGTTCTAGTCGAAACAACTGACCATCTAAATCACTATTGTCTCCGGGTCTTATATTAAAATCTTCTCTGAATTTTTTTAACTCTGACTTATATTGGAAAGGATCAGTGTCTGATCTACCTGCCTTTGCCCTAATCTCAGCAAATCTATCTGCTCTTCCAACGGTGCTTTCCTGAATGGATTGAATACGTGCAACATTATCTACATCACCAAGGTTTTTAAATATTTGCAGTGCAGGTTCATACTGACCTTGAGACATAAAAGAACTTGCAATTTTTCTTTTTTCGTTTTTTTCATCCCTAACTATTTCAGCATCTAGCCTTGTCTGTCTTTTGTTATAGCGATCTTGCTCTTCTTCTGCCTGCTGTCTAGCTAATTCTTTTGAATCCTCATACCTTCTGTCTGCCAGTTGCTGTCTTTCAAGGGCTAATTGATTTCTCTGATAATCGTTAAAATAATCTGGCAGTCTATCTAAAAAGTCTGCAAGGGGATTGTCGTATTGACCGGGAGCCATACGCTGTCTTCTACTATATATACTTCTAGGGCCGTTAGCCATAATCTATATCACTTTGTTGGTCTGCTAAGCTCTGTTCATACTCATCCATAGTAATGTACCTACCTGTCTCACTATCCCAAACGTATTGAGTGCCATTAAAGGTAACGTCACCCTGATCTGCCGTTGGTAAGGTTGAAACTGTAGGAGGAGGTGCACTGCCAAACTCTGCACCTTGATCTATCATACTAGCCGCATCTCCCAATGTCTGTGACTCAAATCCTCTAGCCGCTCTTTCTTGTGCAGTCTCAAGTTGCCCCATAGCAATTTCCCTTTGTTCTTTTTGTGCTTCTTGTGTCACACCAGAACCAGAGAAACCCGTGCCAGCTTGCTGTGTTTGTATTTGTTTAGTACCAGATAGCAAACTGCTTTGTAAGCCAGATGCCAGTTCATTCAAAGAACTAGGATCAAACTGTTCAAATAAAGCTAGTTGATTTGTGTTAGCTTGTATACCAGCATCTTGTAAAATTTGTTGTATATCACCAACTCCCCCACCGTACTGGTATTCAACAAGGCCACCATCTTCGTAGAACGTAGGAGTTGCTTGCGTTAGAGAAAAAGTTTCAGGTACATAATCGCTAGCCCCCAATAAAGTATCAGCAGGAGATGCCATTGGGTTGTAAGTAGATGCAGGAAAAACAGAAGAAGGATCAAATATTTTATCACTAAACAAAGATGGGTCACCGAAAGAAGCCCCTTCCTGTACTATTCTCTCTACGCTAGGTGCAACAGGTAACGGAGCACCTCCAAATCCCGCAAGGTCAGCAAGAGAAGATTGTAAACCACCCGCTTTTCTAGCGGCCGCTCCATAGATACCTCCACCGGGTGCAGTCAAAGCTTGAAGACCTGCGTCAAAACCAGCCGCTACTGCTCTCTGGCCCATACCCTCGTTGAAATCTTTACTAGCTTGATTTACATCTCTAAAGTCTTGTTGAGCAAATATAGTACCGCTTCTATCGTATTGTCTACTTTTTCCAGAACCAATGCCTTCACCCAAACGCTTTCCAAGGGCAGAACCTATTGCCGCACCTGCTGGGCCAGCTACAATTGAACCCACAATACCTAACCCCTTTTGTCCAATACTACCAAATAAACCACCACGCTGTTGTCTTTTTGCTTCTTGCCTTTGAATTTGTTCTAGTCGCTTTATATCGCTCTGTCTTTGTGTTGCCTGAGCAAGCCTAGCCGCACCTCTACTAGTTTGTCCACCAGTTTGGTACATTTGCATAAGATTGCTTGAATTACCCATATAAAAGCCACTAAGATTAGGCCCGGACTTTGTAGGCATAAAGCCTTTTGATTGTTGGGAATGTTTAATCATGGTATAATTCCTTTGAATTTAATACAACTTTTATCATATTTCCACCTCTACTCGCCAAACTGATGAAACAAAAAACTCTTGAGAACTTGTAGTGATACCTGTATCTGATGCAGTGATTGATATAAGGGCAACATCATTAGGCTCAATAACTGGTGAGTTATTCCAATCAGACTCATTTATTGTTATAATAGTATGATCTACAGTTGTAGGAGAATAAGTAAAATTACAAATCTCATCTATTGTGTCATCACCGTCATCCATCTTTTTAATTTTAAAAACTATATTGTCGGTGTTGTCTTGTATTCCCGGTACTTTAAACAATATCCTCGAACAATGCATTTTAAATGGACTTAAGAAACCAACATCACCCCTACTCGCTGTTAAATCTGTAGTACTAGCCCAAGGTAAAAATGTTTCATTTATATCTAAGTCTTTAGCAAAATTGTGTATAAAAACACGATAGTCTACGAACTTATGTGAATACTTTAATGTATTAGCAGTTAATGTTCTGTCAACATATTGATCTCCATTATTAGACATATACGATTTCCACAACTGACCAAACTTCTTTCTATATATTGCCAACTGGCTATTTGATTTCTTCTCAATAGCAATCTGCCCCTCTACCATGCCGTTTAAAGATGGCTTGCCTTGAAACTCCACAGAGGCTTGTTTTGTGTTTTGGATTCTTCTGGTATCTCTATCCATTAGGTAACATTTTTGTTTCTAATATATCTGTATTCAATGCTAATATCATTAAACTCGTATACTCCAGATGTAGTAGCCGCAAACTGTACTTGTAAGCTTTGACATTCTATAGTGGAAGATGGAGTTAATGTTACCACGTCCCATGCACCACTGGTATCTGCTAAGTTACCTGTAAATGTACCGCCACCATCACCAGAAAAATTTTGCTTACCGTCAATAGCGTATTTAAAAGGAGTTGTTACAGAGCCATTAGATTTGTAAGTAACAATAACTTTGTATACTTTTTTAATAATACCGGGCTCACCAAAATCTATATCTCTTGTAATAAATACTTGATGTGCATTTGCGAGGCTAATAGGTAAAAACTTTTTAAAATCAGTTGTTGTATCTGAAACACTAATGCTTGTAGCCACTATTAAATTATTATTCCAGTCTGTAGAGAAATTACTATAAAGGTTACTATCCGCAAAAATTAGATCGTGAAACAACCATCCATCTGAATCAAAATCGTAAACCCAACCCTCATCTGAATTATCAGAAGAGTCATTTGGGCTTCTCATAATAATTAAAGAATTGCTAATGCTGTCGTACCCAATCATGGGGTCTTTTACGTTTGCTGTACCACGATACCATGCGTTCCATGTTTTATCTGCACCTGTTCCAAGAAAAGAAGCTTTGCTAACCGCTAACTTATCTTTAATAAGGTTTGTAACTTTCTCACCGTCATATATGTAACATCCATCTTCTGCAACCCAAGCTATACCATACTTTGTTTTCGTTACACTAAAATTTTTATTTACACCAGAATATTTTATTGTTTCTTCTAAATACCAACCTGCTGGGCTAGGGCTTGCTATATTGATGATATGAACTAGATTATGCTTAAAGGCTACCAACCTATCGGCATAAGCTTGTAAGGCCGTGTACACCCCATAGTCGCCCTTAGAAACGTCTATAAAATTATGTGGCAGTATCGTGTCAAACTTATTGATCTCGCTATACATAATCCTATCACCAAAAGTTTCTAGCTCCCCAGAAGAACCAATAACTCTTACGTTTCCTATAAAAGTTCTTCGATTTTCTACAATAGAAGCTTGATACGACTCCCCTGCTCCTCCTAATGATACGTACTTTACGTCTGGTGAAAATCCATTTATTGTTGTATAGGTATCTAAGTTTGGCTTACTTGCGTTTCCTGTAGCATCTGCAACCACACAAAAACCTTTATCAACAGCGGTAGCATTTTCTGTCCAAGCTACATGATCTCCATCTATAGTGGTTCGTACGCCTTTTACAATATCTATATCTGCAAGCAAAGCTAACTCATTATCTGTATTGGCTTTTCTGATGTAGATTCTTCCACCAGATATTCTGCCGGAATATGCAACGTCAGCATACACAGAAACCCTCATGGACTTACCTGCTGTTTGCGTATGAGTAAATGCCGCTATGGTGGCCGCACCGTTCCCCACTCTAACAGGCACAGACTCTTGATTTCCGTCGTATAAAAAACTTTGATAAAATTCATACGTCAACCCTTCCCAATCCCCATCTGCTGTGCCGTCACTAACGCCTATGTTGAAACCTACGCCTCTTCTCAATATAGGTGTTTCATTATCTGAATAGCTATCTGACCCTAAACCGCCATAGTCTCTCTCATACTGAACATTAGCCGCTAAACCAGCCGCAGGCTTTGTACAAAATAATATTTCTGTTGGTCTGACATCATAGTCTGTGTTAACCGTTATCAGTTCACCAGCAAAGTTTTGATCTAAAACATCATTAGTTCCATCGTCAAAAATAAAAGAGTTAGAAGTTGTATTTACGGCCCCATCCAGTAACAAAGCAGTATCACTTGCATTCCTTAATTTTCTAGCTACACCTCTTGATTTGTTACTAGCCTCAATAAAATAAGCCCCTGCTGTGTCAGCCGCATGAGTTGTGTGACCAAATGATATTGTAAGACTAGCACTATTTGTTTCTGGTGATCTTAATACACTTGAGTGCTCTTGCCACTCTGCAATCGTCAATCCTAAATTATGATTAAATTGATTTCTTTGTATATACCCAAACCATTTTATGATGCTTGTGTTAGTAGTTTCTGTATCGCATACTCGTAGAACCTCATCTACAAAATGATATATGTATTTAGCACCATTTATACCTGCTAGCGTTGGGTTTATTTTTCTGCTAGTCCAACCATTACCTGTTTGGGTGTAATCTGTAGTGGCATTATTAGACCAAACATCTACACCAGCCGCATTTGCACTTGTACCTCTTTTTCCCAATGCACACATTTTATCACCGGTAGATCGAATGACTCGTATAGTAGGATTAACAGCAGTGTCGTCTTCATTAGTAATGCCAGTTCCTTTTAGTACATAGTATACATCTCTATCACCAAAGGTTAAGGTTGTTCCTCCAGAAACATTCGATAATGTTGCATCTGATATTTCAAAAGTAGCAGGATCACTTGTTTGAGTCACGGAAGCAACAACTGTTCCAGCTTTTATATTAGTTCCACTTACAGACAGGCCAGCAGTTATGTTTGTATTGGCCCCATCCATTATAATTGTTGTCGTTGGAGTAGGTAATGCGGTAGACCTCGTATTGTCTGTAAATGTACTACCTAAACCAGAACCACTATTTAAGTTGTCCACCACCTGAGCAACTAAAAAAATACCATTGTTTTCTTCCGTACCTGTAACCTTTACTAAATCACCAACCTTAATTAAACTGCTGGTAAATATAGTGCTTATAGTAGAGGTTGCACCACCTACTAGTTTTAGATATGAAGTTGAAGGTATTGGCATCTACAGACCACTTCCTTGCTCCGGTGCTTGCGTATTACCGTCTGGATTTGTAGCCACCTGAACAAAGGCTATATTACCATCACTTGTCCCGACGGTTAAAGCTGTGCCGCTTTTGGTCTCTGTAATTGTTTGATCTGCATCCTTACTATGATCTGATTCAAAATAAAACAATCCAAAACCTCCTAAAACCGTATTGCCAACAGAAGGAATGTATTGAGTTAAATTAGTAGAGCCATCAGAGTCTTCAATGTGATTGTACAATCCACCAGCAGTTTTTATTTTTCCCAATGCATCAATAGACATATTTTTAATAAATGGATATTGCCTGTCTGGTAAGTCCCTAGGGTCTTTGCGGTTATTCATACCACCAGACCAATCATTTATTTTATATATTTGCTTAGGCATTACTTACCTTTAAATACACCTTCTAACATATCTGTCATTACATCAACTAATTTTTCAAAAAGCTCCTGCTCTTTTTCTTCATTAATCCAAGGTAAATTGACACGTTTATTAATTTTTGTAGCCAAGCTCTCTGTGAACTCATCTGATGCTAAATGCTTTAATGCTTCTTCCTGCATTCTTTCTGCTTGCTCTTCTGCTAACTTCACTAGCATTGCTTTCATATCCATTTAACTTTCCTTTATTTTCTTGGTTTTTAAATACAGATAGTATATCTGCACTGAAAACATTATACACATAAGAACACCAGACAATAAATCTGTCCAGTATACAACCCCTAAGCTTGTGCTTAGTCCTGTTACTTTTAAGCTATCCATTAATGCTTCCCATTTATTCTACTTAGTGAACCTTTTATCTCAGACACTTGATTGTCTAAGTCATTTATCTCTTTTGTAAGAGCATCAAATTTCCTATCTAGCTTATCATCACTGGCATTCCATCTCGTAATAAGTTTGATAATCATACCCTCTGTATTTTCTAAGGTCTCTGACTGGCCCTTGTTTTCTACTTTTAGGTTTTCAAGAGTTTCTTGTTGCTGTGCTGATTTATTACTAAGTGATACGACTAAATATACAAACATTGCACCTACAACGCCTATCATTCCCGCTTCACCATATAATTGTAAAAAATCCACCCTTACCCCTTAATGCATTTTAAAAATTGTCTTATAATTCTTTTAATATTTTTTTGATTACCTTGGTTTCTTGCTAATAATACAAGAGTTTTTTCCCTTACTAATGCCTCTTGTACTTCGCTCATTTCTTCTTACGCTTTCCCCAACTTAATGGATTGATATTAAATTCTTTTTCGTAAAAGGCTACTTTTTCTGCCAACTCTTGTCTTTCAGCCCTTTCTTCCACGATGTGTTTATTAAGTAAATCCCCAATTTGTTCATTTGCAACAGTAACATTGTCTTCAAGTTTAGCAATTCTTGTTTCAATTTGCCAGTAACCATATACCAACATTCCGATAAGAACGCCAATTTGAGCCAACCACTTAAGATTAATGCTAACAATGGCATTATCATCAAGGACAGTAGCACGATAACTTCTAGCGGTATCTGGCTTCTCACTCACTTTACCCTAATGTCTTCCCATTCATCATGCTTATAACACCAATTTGCATGATTGTTTACTCTTCCATGATACCAATGAGTTACAGAATCTTGATCCACTATTTCCACAAAAACCGTATTGGTTAATGTGTCTTGAGGGGATAACTCATATCCCCCCACAGACCAACCTGTTGAACAATTAGTCAACATAGATATACCGAACAGGAATATCGTAAGATGTGCTAACGCTATCTTCTTGTTTGTATTCAACCACGAAGTCACCGTTACTTCTCTTTCTTATCGTCTTGTTCATCTTCCTTATCTACACTAGCTTGCAAAGCATCTACAAAAGCCTGCTTTCCAAAACGTAACTGCTGAAGATTAAATTCAGAAGATTGAATTTTTCTCTCTAAATCAGCTACATGATTAATCATTACTTTCTGTTCATCAGATAGTTCTGATTCTTTATACTCTTTGTCAAAAAGAGTGATTATCTGTTCCTTAGGCATTTCTTTTTCTTTTTTTGCCATTAGTAACTCCTTGTTTTGTTAATTAAAGTTTCTTGAAATCAGCGATT
>CENI01008370.1_pt1 | contig 12900 bp, 22 predicted proteins | sample 530161 | NCBI WGS metagenome assembly CENI01 (sample SAMEA2591107, study PRJEB7988) | marine metagenome | isolation source: saline water (ENVO:00002010), including | reverse complement strand
AATGGGTCAATACCCATCTATCATGTCTGCTCCTCTTAATATGTATGGTGCGCTTGGAGACATTGGAGCGCAACGTAGAGCGTTAACCCAGAAAACTATGGACGCTGACATGGCTAGGTATCAGTATCAAGCCACAGCACCACAGCAGGCTTTGTCTAACTATATTGCCGCTATACAAGGTAATTACGGTGGGGAGAGTATACAAACAAGTCCCGGACCTTCTGCTATGGATCAATTTGGTCAGGCTGTTGGTATTGCGGGTGGTCTTGCGGCATTGTCAGATATAAGAATGAAAGAAAACATTGTACCTGAAGGTGGTAAATGGAAGGGTCTTAATGTTTATCATTATAATTATATTGGCGATGATACTCCACGACGAGGTGTTATGGCACAGGATGTAGAGGTTATATATCCAGACGCAGTGCATGACATTGATGGAATTAAATACGTCAACTACGGAGCAATCTAATGGCGGCAGGTATGGAACCAAAGGCGGCAGGTATAAAACCAACTAACGTAGGCGGTCTTGGCGCAGGGGTTAGACCGACTCAGGCTATGGTGGGACAGCCTTATGGATTGGCTACAGCGCCTGAGTTATTTAGGCAACAAGAAGCAATTAATGCCTCTGCAATGGGGTCAAATTCAATGCCTAATGTTGTTACACAAACTGGAACAGAATTAACAAAAGCAAACATGGGTAACACATATAACTCAAATGAACTGATAGAGTTACAAACAGAGTTCGATAGGCAAGAAGAATTAAGGTTAGCACAGCAACAGCAATTTGCAGAACTTGCACAAGGTTCTGGTAAACGTGCTACAGCACCAAGTCCAATTAAAGTAGGCGGCGGCGGTGGAGGTCAAATGACTCCATTAAATCCTGCGGCAATACCCAAGAGAAATGACGATATTCTAACTGGGCCTTTCCTTGGTAGATGGAGAAACAGATGAGTGAATTAGATTTAAGTTCTTTTGATACATTTGATACGCAACAGATGAGGACTGATTTATTAGCGCCTCAACCAATAAGTCAATCGGTTTTAGATGCTAGAAAAAAAACAGAATCAATGGTAAAGCAATACAATGCTATGAACCTTTTTCTGGGCGCTATGGGAAAAACAACTTCAGCACCTATGTCTATGCCTACATATGATGATAGCACAGGATCGTCAACAGAATCAATGAAGCAGGTTAACAACGCTGTTAACACTGAGTTAATACAATCCCTATCTAAACTGCAAGAACAACTTGGAAGACCTTTAACAAGAGATGAGATTCCCTCTATTATTAAAGCCTTTAACATGGGGCCATCACAGTTAAAAACTGTTGATAATATGTTTCCATACATAGGTCTTACTAGAGAACAGCAGTCAAACCTAGAAAAAGAAAAAAGCGATTTAAATGTGGCGGGAGCGGTTGATGACACAATACAAACTCATCGTTCTTTAATTTCTAATTCTGATCCAAAGTTGATTGGAAACAGAATAGAAGAAGCGGTTTCTGATATATACAATAATGAATCTCTTAACCCTGCTGAAAAACAAGCGGCGGTTGATAAAGTTTATGATGAATTTGAAGAGATGTATAATCTGGATAAATCTGTTAGAAATGAAGTAAGACAGCAAAAATCAGATATACTCGCTATGGTTGATAAAGCAACGGAGTCTGGTCAGAACATTACTATAAATCAACTTACTGAAAAAGCGATTGACAGATTAAATGCAGGAGAGCCTTGGGAGCAGGTTAATCGAGACTTGATAGGTCAGGCTCAAGGATTCTTAAAAAATAAAGATATCATGGCATCTTTTGTGTCAAGACTAAAAGCATTAAAGCCAGAAGATAAAAGAACAGCGGCTCTTAAAAGTTTTCAAGAAGCGCAAAGTATGCTGTCTGCTTCGGGAAATAAAATTTATAATGTTGATACCGTTATCGCAATGGAGATGGAGAAAAGAAGCAGTGATCCTATGATGTACCAATTTACTGGCCCACAAAACGAGGCTATGGCAATTGAAAAAACATTTTATAATCTTAAACTTTCAGACCCAGACGCAATAGATGAGGATCAGTTTAGGTTAGATTTTAATGATTTTAAATTGGGGATTAAAAACCTTACTCAAGAAGAACAAGAAATAAAAATTCAAGAAGCAATGTCTATGCAATCTAAAGAATTACAACTTCCAGAAAGGCTCTTGTATTACATTGTATATGGCAGAAAAGGATATACAGAATTAGTTAGAGATGGAAAATATTAATGGCTGATTACAGTGGTATTTTTAATCAAGTAGGCACTATAAAAAAAGTTGTAGAACTTGCAGATAAAGAATCTGGAGGAATGTATAGCGACATCTTTAAAAAAGGTGCGGGTATGGCTATGCAAGGAGGAAAAGTTGTTGGTTCAGAATTAAGCAGTCTTATTGCTCCTCTTGATAAAGGTAGGGGTGCTGTTTCTGGTGCTAGGGTAGAGGCTTTTAGCACCCCCTCTGTAACTGATGAAAGGTCTTTTAACGAAAGAATTGTTGATGCCGCTAGAGAAGGTTTTGATAATCCACAGTTTCCTAAAGTTCCCATCCCAGAAAGGTTTGAAGGTACTGCTATTGGTAAAGTGGGTGAAGTCGGTGGCGGTTTTGCGGCAAGCGTTTTGGAAGACCCTTGGACTTACACTCCGGGCGCTGTAGTATCTATTCCATTTAGAGTAGGTGCGGCTCTTTTAAAAGCCATAAGTAAAACTAAACCAGTACAGGCCGCATTAGAATCTGCCCCTGTTAGAAATGTTCTTGAGTCGTTAAATATATATACTGGCGATGCCGCAAAAGCAAAAGAAATTATTGACAGTGTGCGTCTTGAAAGCAGGGGTCAAGAAATTTTATCTCAAAGAGATATGATTGGATACAATGAAGAGATGCAACAAATAGCAGACAATGCGGGGATTGCAGTTTCAGAATTAAAAGCAGGAATACTTCAGGCGGCAGAAGCAAATGACTTTACAAAAGTAAAAGAGATTAGCCAAGAGGCTGTTAAGTTTGCGGGTGATGAAAGAAAATTTTACGAACAAATTCTTGACGCAGAAACATTAGCAGACACCCCAACAAAAGACATTATGCGAAGGTCGGAAGAACTTGGTATTGAGGGTTACGTTCCCCATGTTCGCAATGATACTTTTACCGCTAAAGTAAAACGATTATTGTCTGGCTCAATGGGCGCTCAAAAGCAAAGAGGTATTGCAGGAACTATAGAAGAAATTAACGCTCAAAAGGGTACTACATTTTTTATGGATGACCCCGCCATACTTAGAACCATGAGATTAAGATGGCACAATCAAATGATGGCGGCTGATAGAGCAATGACTAGAGCGTCATCAGAATTTGGTACTGCTATAGGAAGTAACAAAGGCGGTAAAAGGTTAGATACAAATGGCGATCCAATACCAGACGATTGGGTTACCCTAAAGAAATACGCTTACCCACCGCAAATAGGTAGAGTTTTAAATCAACAATACCAACTTTTAAAATCTCCCGCAAAAGCAAACGAAGTAATTAAAATGTATGATGAAGTTCAGAACTGGTGGAAAAAATATTCACTAGCATCAAGACCTGCGTGGCACTCAAGAAATGCTATAGGAAACTTTTGGAATAATTATTTTATTGGTGGTGTTAAAAATCCAATTGTATATGGTGAAGCGGCGGCTGTTCAAAAAGCAATGCAAACCGAAAAAGGTTCTGTTGTTGAAAGACTTGATAGGCTTACTGGAACTAACCCAGATAAAAACTTTAAAGTCAGCGGAACCAACATGACTAGAGAAGAAATATTTAATGAAGCAATTAAGCGTGGCGTTTACGAGTCTGGTTTGTATGGTCAAGATTTGGGGCAAGCCGCTGTTACATCATCTAACATTCCTTTTACTACAGAATGGAAAGGTATTAACAAAGCATTTGCCGCAGGTAAAACGGTAGAGAATAATGCTAGATTAGCCCTGTTTATAGATCAAATAAAAAAGGGGAATTCATTAGATGAAGCAGGAAAAATGGTACGCAAAACATTATTTGATTACAGTGATCTTTCTGAATTTGAAAAATCGTATGCTAAAAGACTTATGCCATTTTATACTTGGTCGCGTAAAAATATTCCTGCTCAGTTTGAGGCTGTGCTAAAACATCCAGATCGCGCTCAAAAATTAAATCTTTTAATTGGAAATATGCAAAGCGGTGTTCAAAAAATTGATGAGAATGATGTAGAGAGTTGGGCTAAAAATCAGTTCCCTATATTCTTAAACAATAAGGATAGTGAAAACTATTATACTTTTGTTACCGCTATGTCTTACCTTCCGACCGCTGAACTTGAAAGAGTATTTCAAACAGGAGAGTACAAAGGGATGATTAGCGATATGTTATCCCCAGTTTTAAAAGTTCCTTTTGAACTCTTTATGAATCAAAACTATTTTAGAGATGATGTTATTGATTACTCTCAAAGAGGTGTCGCGCTACCACTAAGTAAGGGAGAAAGCGGGGAAGGTGCGTTTCCGTTTAGAGCAGACACAACAAAAGGTTCTGAAGAGTTTTTAGGTGTTAGAGTTACACCAAAGGAAAAGCATATTCTTTCATCTATTGTTTTGCTTAGTGAGGTTGATAGATTAAATCCTTTTAATGTATTTGGAGACACTTCAAGTCGTGAAGAAGATGATAGAAAATCTTGGGCAGGTGTTCCCAGAGATGGTCAAGATATGCCAGAAAGCGCAAGATGGATTAGGGCTATGATTGGCGCTCGTGTCTACAAAAGAGAAAAAGGTTCAGCAGAAAGAAGTGAAGTATTTGATATGATAAGCACAATGAAAGACCTTGAAAGAAAAATTACCAGTTCTAAAGCCGCAAGAAATCCAGAACTAATGGAGCATCTTCGTTTGGTATTAGAAAATACCCTTGAGGGTTACTAATGAAAATATTAAATGCTTTTATTATTTCCGTTATTGCATACTGTGTACTGGTTGCTATTCTTATGACACCTGTGCTAGTTAAAGCACAAGATCAAATGCCTGAAGGTATGTACGAGAAACAAATCAAGATGAGCCTTGGCTGTACTGAAGGATTCATGGCTATGATAGATATACTTCACGATAACTATCAAGAAGTGCCTGTAGTTATGAGCCATCTAGACATGACTACAACTTTTGTTTTGTTTGTTAACGAAAAGAAAACCACATCTACATTAGTTATAACTAAAAACTTAAAGACTAAAGAAGAGGCTTGCATTGTGTGGGCAGGACAATCTAATGGTACATCTTTAAGTATTAATCCTAATCCTATATTTCCAATAGAAACATGAGTGAAGATGGCCTTGTAAAACTATCCGATAAAACTAATGTTGGGTTACCATTAAGAAACTTAATTGGATTAGCGTCAGCCGTAGCCATTGGAACGTGGGCTTGGTTTGGATTACAAGAAAGACTTAATCAACATGATATGCGTCTTACTTTAATGAGGGCAGAGGTTGATTCTAACAGTCAATTTTCTGAACAGTTACAACGTGGAGAGATTAGCACTGCCTCAAGTCAAGAAATGTTTTTATTATTAGAGCATACAGCAGGACAACTTAACGCTTTAGAGAAAGAAATTTCTGAAGATAAAGCGGCGTCAATTAACAAGCAACAAGAATTAACTTTAAAATTTATTAGTGATAGGGTAATAACTTTAGAAAATAAAATAGAAAACTTAAGAGATAAATATGCTGAAATGAAAGCAAACGGTAATGGAGCGCATTAAATGGAAACATTATTTGTATTAGTTTTTTATATGAACGGAATTATAAAAGAACATATGGCTTATTGGGAAGAACCAGTAACAAAAGAATGGGTAGAAATGGGATTATCTGGGTGCCTTACTATGAAGCGTACACTAAAAAGACAAGGATGGCATGACTCTGAAGGAGGTAGATATGCCTGTGAAAAACGTGTAGTAGAAACTAGAATAGATTGGGAAGGTAAAAAAGTTATTGCAAGGATTATTGAGGATAAATAATGGCAACAAAGAAAGACCCAAGGCTTGCAAGAGTAGGAGTATCTGGATTTAATAAACCTAAACGTACACCTAGCCACGCTACTAAGTCACACGTTGTAGTGGCTAAAGAGGGAGACAAGGTAAAGACAATAAGATTTGGACAGCAGGGTGTTACTGGAGACAGGCAACCATCTGCTAGACAAAGATCGTTCAAGGCTAGACACGCTAAGAACATTGCCAAAGGCAAGATGTCTGCGGCATACTGGGCTAAAAAGGTGAAATGGTAATGGCAAAAGGAACATCACATTATTTTAGGGACGGCACTGAACATAAAGGTGCTTATCATAAAATGCCTAATGGAAAACTTCATTCAGGTAAAACTCATGGCAAGACCTCAAAGCCTTTAGTTCATTTTAAAGACTTGTCAAAAACTGCACAGAAAAAAGCAAGGAGTAAATAATGTACAATAAAAGAATAGCACCATCTAAATCTAAAAAGCATAAGAAAAAACCTATCAAGAAAAATACTAAACAACGTCCATACTAATGGCATGGGTTTAATTGAATATTTAATAGGCGAAGAAGAACCTTTTTGGATGCAAAGGGCTAAAGGTGAAACTAATTCTCCTTTAATAAACGAGATGTACTTAGAGGATAAAAGGGGAAACCCTCAAACAATCTACAGTGCAACTGCACCCCTTGGAGATGCAAGTCGTACAAGAGAGCCAAGGATAGGGGTTATGTATCCAACCATTAGATACAGGGAGCCTCAAAAAAATGAATACAAAGAAACAATCCCATATTTAGAAAGGTTGCTTCCTCCGCAAGCATATCGAGAAACTATGCAAAAACAAGACTATATAAAATTTCCTACATTGTGGGATGCAAGTAATTTTGCTAAAAACTTTAGCCCAACTATAAAAAGGAAAAAACGTAAATGAAACATTTAAAGGAAAACAATGAATCGTATCTGCAACACTTACGAAAAGCAATGTCTATATCTGGCCTTATGTTGGTTGGGAGTGCTACTGCTTTCGTTCACAGCATTGTACCATTTGTGGCAGTGAATACAACCAGTAAGATATGCAGTAAAGTTAGAGATAAACTAGAACATAGGAGATGTGTATGTGGAAAAACGTAATAAAAACTTGGAACGCATTAGACAGTCGGATCAAAATAGTAATCGTAATCGTAGGGGCATTGGCTATTATGTCCGCAATCTGGGGATCGCCTGCGCCATCAGTGCCAGTACAGTAGGTTGTCAAGCACTAAAGGAGTCAACGATAGTAGCAACAGGAGCGGGAACAGGTGCGGTTGTTGGGACTGTGATGTCTGGGGGTGTCGGTGCACCGATACTGGGAGCCATGACGGGTGCCTTTGCGACAGATGTAATGACGGAGGTTTTGACAACAAACCAAGAGACTCAGACTATTATCAAGGCGCCTGATAATTTCTTTACATTACTACATAAAATAGTGGAGATAGGTGGATGGACTTTAATGTTAATCTTCGTAGCACCAATGATTCTGGGGTGGATAATACCAAGCCCAACGAAACTAAACAGAAAGAGTTAGTAATAGTAGAGTGGCGTGACATTATAGCAACATCAGGGTGGGAGCAAGAACCAACTTGCCCCACCTTTTTTAATGTTGGTTGGTTAGTCAGGGAGGATAAGGATGTTATTGTTATAGCAACCACCAAAGACCTCGATGACTTTACAGGAGAGTCATCTGATCCTCCTCCTGTTTACTATGGGTTTCATTCTTTTCCTCGTGGAGCCGTTGTTTCTGTTCGGCCTGTTTCATCTTAGCGTAAGTGTCTAGGTTCATACCTTCTTTACGCAGAAACACCTGCTCCCAAGTTCTCCATATGTTATCACTGCACTGCACTGTTTCGTGTTGGTGAACCCAACACCATCTGGCAAAGTAATACCTTTTATCCTCTGCCCATTTTTCTTCTTGCTCTTTAGATGGGTTTAACATTTTTAGGGTACGGTGAAACTTTATATCTTAATGCTTGCCTTGCTAACTTCTTAAATCTTTTGTCGCCAACAAAATGTACATAGCGATGCTTGATTGATCTAAGTCTATACCCAACATCATCACCATGCTCTTCTTCCATTTGCTTGTAGGTCTTACCCCTGAATGTAGTGTGGTGTAGGTGCGGTCTTGATTTTAAATATATTTCTTTTATAGGTTTTGTTTGACCAGTATAGGTAAAGTTAGTTGCTTGATAGACTATGCCTAAGTGATCCTGCGCTCCGTCTGCATAACTTACTACAATCTTATTGCCTAACTTTTTAAGGGTTTGTCCTACTAACTGGGATGCCTCGTTTTTTCTATTGTACTTTAGAACTAATCTATTTAATTCTATAACATCTTTCTTAAACTCTTCGCCGCATACACCCTTGAGCAATGTATGTGATGGCGGTATACCGTAAGTACATACTCCAACTAACTCTCCATCCTTAAACATACCAAAAGACTTTTGTATTGACGGCATCCTGTGTGCATAGTGAACATCAAGTATTAAAGGTTTAGTATCTTGATAGTTAATCTCTTCAATTGTGTAGCCTGATTCCATCAGTGTTGACTGTTCCGCAGGAATAATCTCGAAGATATTGTGTTGGTATTTTTGCAAACAAATCATCTCTTCCATTCCTTGTTTTAAGTTTAAAGAAGTCATCCTCATCTACACTGCATTTTAACTTTAGATCATCGTAAATGTCAACTGGATTTACCAAAATAAAATCATCTTCAGTTTCAAATGCAATCATCCTGTCAACCTTTGTTGGCACACCCCAACCAATATTACCCGCTACATTTTTAAACTCGTAATAGTGTATTGTAGAATCAACATTTGCATCCCTTCTGTTATTTTTCTTTTTACCTTTTACGTCAATCTTTCCTTCCTTGCAAAGTATATCCCAATGTTCGTTTCTATCTTCTGATCTTGTTGCTCGTCTGATAAAAGAATCTCCAATCATTTCTATGAATCTGTCTTCAGTAATAAGACCTTTCTCATAAAAACTTTGCCATTTATTTTTCATTTATCCAATCCTGTATCCTATCATTTAACTCCTCTTTAGTTTTAACGAACACATTATCAACGTGTATATAAGTTTGTGCATCAGTGCTTGCTAGAAAGTGCCAACCTTGTGCAGTGTTTGATCTTTCTACCCTGTACTTTCCTACCCTACCCAAGTTAAATGCACTACCCCTACCCCATTCAATGCTTGACATCTGGCCCTCTTAATTCTGGTGTAAACCCTACAACATTTTCACCATCATGCTGTCTTAGCATACGCTTTAAAGCCCTCCACATATACTCATGCCCTGCATACTCTGACTGTTGAGCGCAACCTTCAAGTAAAGATTCCATCTCTTCAACGTCAAACAGTTCATGCTCAATACCGTCCATAGTTAATTCTAGTGCAGAATCAAAATGAAACACAATCATTGCAGGTATGCTCATTTTATATTCTTTAACCTCTGCTTTAAAGTTTTAGCGGCTAAAAAGGCTTGAAAGTTTTCTTCGATTTCGGTTGATCGAACCGCCTCAAATTTACCAGACGCTTTGTCACACCTAAGTATATAGGTAGCATCCACTGGTATACCATGCATATCTTCGACTGCTTTGGCATACGCCGCAACTTGTAGATAATATTCTGGATAAACCCTTTTGCTCGTTTTCCAATCAATAACACAATATTCTCCATTAATAATAGCCCTTGCATCAACAGTTCCCGCATACTTATATTTTCTATGATAGATTTTTTCTTCGGCTGATTTCCATTCAACTACATTTTCACCAACCCAATCTTGAAAAGCATGAATAGCATTGACAGCCTCTTCTTGCTTTGGCATCTTGGGTATTTCACCTTCTGCTATCTTCCAATTAATTGCGGCTTCTACCCACTCATGCGTAAGGCTACCTATGTTTAAGGCATCTTTTGATACCCCCCTGTAAGCGCCCTTCATTCCTTTTAACAATGGCTCTAAAGCCATTCTAGATTTGTACACGCTAGTCTTTTTAGATGATGCTTCTTGGTCGAAGAAAAAGTTCTTCTCCAACCAATCACCACCCACCTTTAAAGCCCAAGGCACAAGAGCAGGCTTAGAGATAATGTCTAATATTTTAGTAGCATTAGGCACCACCTCTTTACCCACCTTGTATGAATGAAGTTTGCTATCGAATAACATCTCAACAACTTCTCCATCATGGTACTCTATCTTCATTAGAAAGGGACTTCTGTTGAAGAAGATTTACTGGCGTTAGATTTACCAGACCCATTCATGGGTGGTTCCATCCTACCAGAGAAACGAAGTTTACCAGACTCTTTAGCCCACAAGGATACACGCATCTTGGTTCCGTTAATAAGAGCATACCCTGTAATATCTGGGCGGTTTTCATTGCCTTCTTTATCGTTTACAAACAGCGATACATCTCCATCTTTTTCTTGATAATCACTCATAAAAGTTTCCTATATTAAGTTATTGTTAAATCTTCGATTGGCTTGCTCAGTTCTCCAGACTTCAATACGAAGTTCCAGTGACTTGAGTTCCCATCTTAGACGCTCTTCGTTTTCAATCGCAACCGCTACACCTTCAATTGTTTTTGCAACCTGCGGCTGTGTTGAAACCCAATTCTCTTTGTCGGCTACCGTCTTACCTACCGCTGTAGCATACAACAAAGACCTTTGAGTCTTTTTAAACTCCGTTAACTGATATGTTTCGGCTTTAGCCTTTGCATATTTAGGAGAAGTTTCTTCTATTTTTTCTAGGTATCCCTCTACTACCTGCTCAATTGTTTTCATAGTTCTATTATACCCTGATTAAATGCTGTGTCAAGTGTTCTGAGAATAAAATATCCCTGCCAATCCATAAACTCTGCGTCACCTGAGTGCATCTTATTGTGACAAGTAAAACACATTGGCATTGTCAACCAATCACTAGCCTTGTATCCCATGCCCCCAGACAGCGGGGACATTCTACCTTTTAAATGATGAGCGACTACCGTACCATCTCTTGCTTCACAACCACTACAAGGTAGGGTAGCCACCCATTCTGTATAAGCCTTACTCTTGATTCTTTTTGCCATTGATTTTCTTTTGTTCGTCAATTAATATGTTAGCATACTCAATGATCTTTGCCAAGTCTGACAAAGGTTCACCTTTCTTATTCCATCTACTAGCGTATTTTACTATGTTAGCAGAACAAAAGTCAAGCCTATTTGCAATAATATATTCAATAGGTTGAATCTTCATTATGTAATGCGAAGGTTTCATTTTTATTTTCCGTCAGATACTACTTGCTCAATTAATTGATACACTATTTCTTGAAGGTCTTGTACTTTTTTTTCAAGAGTGTCAACACGTTTCTGCATCTCTAACTTATGTATACCCTCCCTTGGGGAACTGTACCCATCTAAGTTTGCTCCGCTCATATACCGCATACCCCGCTTAAGCATTGCTCTTCTGAGTTATCCTCGTAGATCACGCCACGTTTAGCGTTAGCCTCTTCATAAGGTACAGATGTGATAGGTTGACCACCCCTAGCGCTATCTGGATACACTGTTAGACCCCTTAATCCACTAGCGTAATCACTAATGATTTTAGCAAACGACTTTATCTTATCCTCATTGTTAAGATCACTACCCCATGCAGGCAGGTTTAGAGTGGAACTAATAGCGTGGTCTACATACTTTTGCAACCCATGTTGAAACTTAATTCTACGTTCTGGATCAGCGGCAAGATCAACAGCAGATTCAATCTTATCTGGGTCAATACCAGAATCAATTAATCCTTGCGCTGTACCGTCAACGACAAACTGATGTTTCCATTTTGTTCCATCCGAAAGGTAACGTCTGCGGTATGCGACTGCGTATATTGGCTCCACCCCAGAAGTAGTCCCTGCGAGGATAGAGATTGTTCCTGTTGGAGCAATTGCTCTGTAGCCTTTAGGACGGTTGAGAAAAAGTCTGTCGCAGTGTTCGTCTGCCGCTTTTTTACTTTCTGTTTCATAAACTTTCATCCATTGTTTCAGTTCATCCACCATCTCATATTTGTATCCACGCTTCAGCAACCATTCGTGCATACCCATCAACCCTAAACCAATACGACTATTCTTCTGCCTTGTCTCGCTTACTTTTTCGTAGGGTACTTGCGCCCTGATAAGCCCACAAACAAGGAACTTACTAGCAACAGTAACAACATCCCGAAACTCATCAATGCTGTCAATGTTAGCCATATTAATAGACCCAAGATTACAAACGTCGCTATCATCTTCGCTAGTAATTTCTGTGCAAGCGTTACGAAGCGTTTCATTTTGCTTGTCTCCAAAGTTAAATGAGAATCCGGGCTCCCCTGTCATCAATGCCTGAGTTACATTCTTTAAAAACGTAGGATCAAGATGTCGTTTGTCAGTGTTTAGCCATGCGTCATCGTAATTCAAACTGATGTTCATCATATCCAAAGGTGCATGAGCATTAAAGTCTTTTTCTTTTGCCGCCTTTACTTCATCACTCCAGTTCTTGATAGTTAATAAGTCGTGAGAATCCTCATGCTTCCAGTTCATGCAACCATACATAGCACTGCGCCTGCTACCACCCTGCATTACGTTGCGTCCAATCTCATTGGTTGCTAACAGCCAAGGAATTGGCCCACTAGATACACCGCCAGTCTTGGATAGCGTCCTACCTTTAGGTCTAAAGTTTGTAACATCAATGCCGATGCCACCGCCAGTCATCAAGCATGAGCCTGCTCGTTTCCAAAGGTCTGCCCATTCTTCTCTGGTATCTTCTTCTGCTTTTAAAAGGTAACAATTATTATAGAACCTTGCTTCTCTACCTGCATACCACAGGTATCGACCTCCGGGCAAGAACTTAAAATTAGCAATGTCTTGTGAAAGTTTATC
>CENI01007806.1_pt1 | contig 12901 bp, 15 predicted proteins | sample 530161 | NCBI WGS metagenome assembly CENI01 (sample SAMEA2591107, study PRJEB7988) | marine metagenome | isolation source: saline water (ENVO:00002010), including | reverse complement strand
AGTGGCTTTGCATACAAATACAACTTGCTCTCTGTCTTACGGTCGATAACAAGGTTCTTGGTAATATGTCTGTGCCAACTAAGCTGCACTTCAGCATCCTGACCACACATCTCTTTTTTAATGCGTTCGTAGTCAAATGATGTAGAACAAGTCCCAGTAGTTTTTTTGGTAATCTTGCCGTAATAGGGATTGCCAGTTTTTTTCATGGCTGGCTCAGTAACCATAGTTAATCCTACAATCTTTGACTTGTCGCCAATACCAATAATAAGTTTTTCTAATTCGTTAGTCATTGTTTTACTTTTTCTTTTATGTAATTGAATTACACCAACAACATACGACCTACTTGCAACGCTTGCAAGTAAAAAAACAATAAAAAAACACCCTAAAGTTTTTACGCTTTAGAGTGCTTTCTTTGACTATGAATAACTAATTTTACACTAACTAACTTTACCTAATGCTAACAGATTTACTACACAATGTGTAGCCAAACACGTTATGCATCTAAATTATGACAACCACGTTGTAGTGTCAACAAATTAAATTAACTTTCTTGATTCTGTTCTCCGCCTTGCCCTTCTACCGTTGTAGATGGTGCTGACAATTGCCCAGTATTTGGTGGCTGCGGTCCTTGTCCTGCTTTCTCTGCTGGTAACAATGCAGCATTGATTAAAAACTGATTACCTAATGGATTATCTATTGCTGGCCTTAATCCTAACATTCTCCTGGCCTCATTAGGCGTCATCATTGCCCTATCAATTGCAGGTGCTAATGCCTCAATAGTCTCACCCAGTGGTGTAAGTCCTGCTATGCTAAATACTATCCTACCACGTCTTACATAGCTTCTTACTAAGTCCTTATTTAGCCTATCTTGTATTATGTTTACAATTGGCTTCACAGTCATAGATTTAAATCTAGACTTAGCAGATTCGGCTGATTTATTATTCTCTGCTGTTAATCCTGCCACTTCCATTGGCACACCATGCACTTGGTATATTTGCTCAATAGTCAGCTTGGTTTTTTCTATTTCCTTAGCTTCATTGGCAGTCACACCTAATCTGTGGTATTCCCAATCACCTGTAATAAATGCAGTTTTACCTGCGTTCTCTGGACTATTATACCTCTGGTCAAACTTGGCTTTTATCTTACGCAGATCTTCTTCTGTGCCTGAGAAATCTTTGTTAGACATAATACCACTTGGCATAGCCCCATTTTTGTAAAAGTTCTCACTAGCACTCTGGTGATTTAAGAATCCATTATGCAATGGCTCAGATGCCTCAATATCACCTAATCCCCAATACTCATTATCTGGGTGAGGTCGCTTAAAATGTATGATCTCATCAAAGGTAAAATACAATGGCGCACCATTAATCATGTATTTATACCCAACTACTTTCTGCTTAACCCCTGCAATAATTTGCATGTGCTTAGGATTAAGTATGTATAACTCATTGGGCTGTAAGCGACTATTTAATCCACTTTTATACCAAAAGCTATTTCCCACCAGCTTCAGGTGCATAACTGTCTCGTATAATAGATCACACAGTGTATCGCAATGGTTTGGCATATCCAATACATCAGTAAGTGGCCTTACTTGTATCTCATTGCCCTTTGGACCTTCTATTGCCCAAGGCGTATCCACTACACTATTAGCCGTAATATCACAGGCTTTCCAACTGGCATACAACTTACGACTGGCAGCTTGTAAATACGATTCATAATCGCTAAACTTATGAACTGGTATCTCTGACATTGTGCCAAATAATCCAGCCACTGCTTTGTCTACTACTTGTTCGCTACTTGCAGGTTTTGCAAGTCCATCATCAAAATCTTGGTGCATTATGCTATAAATACTGGTTTATGACTCATTAAGTGATTGCACGCCATGCAAAATGCGTCTACTTGATCATCATTTTTGCCATGCGGAAACACTATAACTTCTTCTATAAATTTGGAATTCCAAGAACCTCTAACCATTTTAATGTTCCCAGCTTCTACCTGTGAAACCACGGGCAATGCCCTAGTGACCTTGTTCGTCTGGTGCGATTTTGCAACGACTACAAATCCCATCAAATCCCGTATCATAGATTCTACTTCAACCTTTCCAGAAGCACCTGGCTCCTGTTCAAGTAATACATGACACTTCTCCCCGTCTGCCTCTGCTGTCTGTCTGATCTTCTGCCTGACTTCATGCACTCGGCCTCTAAATCTACACATGTCTAGCAACCATAAGTTGCCATTCTTGTCCTGTCCTACCTTCGCTCCTGCCGTATAATCTCCATCTAAACTGACAGCCCTATCCCATGCCCTTACTTGCTTTACCATATCTGTGTCAGCAATAGGCAACGGAGCAAAATACTCTTCTTTAAATAAACCACCACCTCTAGGAGCAGGTCGCTGTTGCAATTGCCCAGCCACTCCATATGGGCCTAATGACCTTTTAGCTTTGTCTAGTGATACCTGCGTATTACGCTCAGGCCATAATATATCCCCATCTTTCTCTCTCCAGTCTACCCAGCCAATCGAAGTCCTGCAACGGGCTTGTTCGTCAAACTCGTATGGCAGACACAAATGCACAAACCCTTCATCTCCATCTAATAGAAATTGTGATAAATCACGCTCACTAAGTCGCTGCATAATGCAGATTTTTCTACCATCCTCCTGATTATTTAAACGTGTAGAAAATGCCTCGCTATACCACTCCCATACATTCCTGCTTTGAGTTTCACTCGTAGCAGATTCTGGTGAATTTGGATCGTCAATAATACCAATGTCCATTCCCTCACCAATGATAGTTTTTAAAACAGAAGTAGATATTCTATGCCCAAACTGGTCGTTTTCGTATTTCTCCTTTTTGTTTTGATCATCTCGCATTGAGAATTTATTCCCCCAATGCTTTTGATACCACTTGGAATTAATTATACGCCTACTCTTTACTGCATCTCGTATTGACACACCAGCAGAACTAGAGGCACACATAAACTGTTTGCCAGGTCTTGTTGTCCATACCCAACACGGAAACAATACAGCAACTAATAAACTCTTTGTATGCCGTGGTGGAACATTAATAAGTAAATTATGTATATACCCTTTATGTATCGCCTCTAAATGTTCGCAGATAGCATGTATGTGTTTGCCATCAACAAATGGACTACCTGGCTCAACTGTATGCCATGCAGCTTTTACAAACTCATAGAAACTTTTCTCGCACTTAGCTTTTTCAATTAGTGCGTCATCAAGATTCAATATCTCATCAATCTGGTCTTTGCTCAGATTCCCCAAGTCCATCACTTACCTCATCACTCTCTGTTTCTACTATTTCTGCCTCTATCAGCTGTGTTGTCATCTTCTCACCCTTTAGCACTTTTTTCTTTATGCGTTCCAATGCCTGTAAATCTTTCAGTGTAAGATTCTCTAAATCTACTGGTGGACGACTACTATTATTTTTGTCTACTGCATCATCATCATGCACCTTGCCATACTTTTCTGGATACCACTTCTCCAACAAAAACTTTACCATGTTCTCAGAATACGTTGGCTCCTCTCCAACTTTGTTTCCTTGATACCACACTGGCTTCTTAATTTTGCCCGTGGCCAATTGATACATTGTATGCTCTACCTCTTCTATCTTCTTCTTCTCAGCATTTTTTACTGCCAAAGCAAATGCAGTGTCTATGTTAATCCGCTTCTGAACAGTTTTCTTATCTAAGCCTAATGCATCACATGCCCTATCTTTATGGCCTAAATTTATTAACACATTTAGAAATGACGGCACCCAATCGTCCAATGCAGCCTTGGTTTTACGCTTAACCATGTCCATTGGTTTAACCACCTTAGTCTGGTCCATTTGCTTTACGAGTTGCTTTGCCTCCTCGTATAGTTTCTCACCCTCGTTCTTCTTTGGCATATCCTAACTTTCCCAAATATACTTTAACTTTATGCTCATTTTGCAATTCATATGCATACTCTTTACGACCTTTGCTCTGTGGCAATGGATTCTTTCTTGCCCTCTCAGACTTTACCAACATTCCTAGCTGCACAAAATCTCGCCACACATATCCGCAGTTTTGTGACTCCTCCCAATCATCTCTTACTATGTCTGATGGAAACACATACCCATCATGTAATGCTTTTTGTAAGATTCTTACTTTGTAATTGTTCATTTCTTTACATACAACTTAACACAGGCCATACATGTATTTTTTATCATTCGACTTTCAAACTCTTCTACACCACACTTTTTACATTCTACCAATGCATCCTCATCTGGTCGCATCCAATCTTGCAATAATCCATTTTCTTTAGCCCATGTCGGATTCTTATGTATTTTATCATGTGTAGCTCTACTAACTGGTAGCCAATACCGCATGTCTAACAACAGATCGCCAATCCTACCTCTTGAATGGTGTATGTCATCAGCTTCAGTATTCTCCCATACACACATCGGGTTTGCATCCAAAAACAGCTTCCTGCGTTTTGTATACTCACGCATCTTCTTCTGCATGTCAGATGACATAGAAGAAATCCCAACAAATTTGGAATTGGGCTTACGTCTTTTCTGCTTCTCTTCTTGCCGCACCTTATCAAGCATCGCCTTCATTAAATATTCTTCAGCTGCTTGCCTGTGCTTGCACTTTACCTTACCCTTACTAAATTGACTGTATTCACAACTGCACTCCTCTTCAACTAGATCAACCAAATGCCATATATCTTTTCGTGTATCGGACTGAACGTCAAAAGTTAGATGATCTCGTGCTTCTACCTTCATAGTCTCCGCATGGTATAAAAAAAAGATGGCCAGTGCAACCGCATTGACCATCCATTTTTCACATATGGCAATCTACCCTCATATTGCCTTTGTATTTTGTGCTTCTCGCTCGTAGTAGATTATCTCTACTTTTCTCCCAGAATGTGTGCCTAATCTTGTAAGCACTTCCTCAGCATATTGCGTAGACTTGTAGTCACTAGCTGTGACTTCTACCCTTGTATCTCCACCTTCAAAGTCAATAACATCTATCGACATGTTATCGCAACAAGTTTCCAAAATTACATCAGCAATTTGCAAAAACTCAGTTATTGGCCAAACCTTTTTATGTTTCCAATCACGCCTATCTGCCAATGTTTTATCACTTGGCTTTACAGGTATAAAATTACCTGTTCTGCCTTTAATTTCTATCTTAGCTGCTAATGCATTTAGTGCTTCTAAAAACTTACCTTTCTTACCAACTAGCTTACCGTAGTCAGTAGACTTAGGATTTATAGCTATATAACAAGTATGCTCAGTCTTTTTGTATGTAACCCTTGCATCATGTATGTCTAATAATTTTAGTAAATACTGCGTTAATACTTCCCAGGTTTTCATGCTACCACCACCTTTTTCTTTTTTGGAAACCTACTAAAAAATAACTGCTCAGTAATCATTAAGTCATTCTTTAAATATTTGTTTGCCTCTACACTCTTACCTTCGTCCAACATTTTATAAAACATTGAACCTTCGCCATTCTTTCCATCTATACCGTGTGCCTTGCAATACTGGTCTAGATTGGTTGTCTTTGCATTCTTGCTATACTTAAAGACCTTGAATGTATCAATTAAGTCGATAAAGCATTTTGAAAATGTTGGATATCCTGCTTGAAACTCTCTGTAATCTGTTAGCTCAGGTGGCAAATAACCAGCATTACCAGTCATCAATGTTCTGTTAATTATAAAATGTAAATCAAATGCAAATATGTTAAATCCTGCAAACGTGTATTTTTGCTTTAATTTATTAAACTCAAACCAAAATGCTTGCAATAGGTCTACGTCATTACCAATCATAATGTCGCATTCCATGTCCTGACACTTTAGTCCTACAGCACATATTTCTCCATATCTTGGATCAAGTGCTGCATCTCTCATAAATGCTTCACGCTTTGCTTCTATTTGCTCAACTATTTTTACTGGATCTTTTGTCCTTTTGTCTGCCTTAAAATTTGGCATTACATGTTGTAATTGTTCTTTTGATTGTGGCCTTGTTTCTATGTCAAATATGCATATTTTCATTATACTTTTGTATGTTTGCTTGTTGTTCTACGTAATGAGTATTTACAGGTTGCGGTCGCATACCTCGTTTTTCAAAAAATTTCTTATACCCAGCACACACCTCCTCATATGTCTGCTGTAAAGTTCCTAAAGAATCCAAACTCTTTGTAGGCTTGGTGCATGTCCCGAATTGATCTTTCCAATGGGGTACACTCTTCGTATTGTTTGTCTCCTTCGATGGCTCGCTTAATTCGTCTATCAGCGGTGGCAACGATCCCTGAGTGGCTATACCCCAAAAAGCTCGCTGTTGCTTTTGATGACATTCCTGTCTGTCTTCGGATCTGATAGGACGCATAATATCTCGCAACTGCTGCGTTGTGATTCCTTCCGGCTTCAATAATATCAGTAGGTCTGATTCCAGAGATGTTAGCGATGGATTGTAGAATTTCTTTGGCGATTTCTTTATAAAAACCGAATTCGCAATTTTTTGTGTATTCATGGCGTCTTTTCATTTTATTTTTCTTTTTACTTTTAGGCAAAACTGAACATCCCTCATTGTTTTTCTTTTTCTTCTGGGAACTCATATGACCTAAAATACCCATATTTTACGTATTGATCATGTATGTCCTTAAACAACCTTTGCTGTTTTGTTAGTTCTTCGTATCGCTTTGCTTTTTTTATTGCGTTCTGTATTTCTTTTGACTTGCGAGCAGGATACCAACCATCCCAATGCCCTAACAAACCACAAGCTGCTGAAATACTTAGCTTTGTTTGTTTTAGTATTTGATATGTAGCGTAATACCTCGCTGTTGAGTTTTTAAATGTCCCTGGCTGTTTTACAATGTCCTTGTAAGAACAACCAATAATAGCAGCCAAGGATGTTATGATTTTTTTGGCTATGTTGTAGTAAAACTTATAGTTTTCTGTTGTTGCCTTGTGCTTTAACTTTTTCTTTTCGTCACCAGTTTTCATTTGGATTCATCCTGATCTTGAGTGTCTGTAAATGGGTTATACCCTTCCATTACTAAATCCCAATACTGCTGATACAATAAACCAATCGTTTTTGTAAGAGTCTCACCAGTGCATTTTACATAAGCTAAATAGTATTTATGTGTTCGCTTAGACATATAGACATTCATGGTTTCCTCTTTGCCCCAATAGTTGCGATATGCTGTAGCAATTAATTGCCATTCGCAATTTGGTGCAACATGCTTATTGAAGTAAGTATCTGATGCATTAACTTCTTCAATCCACCTACCAACACCCGGCTTTTTCGTTATTCTCATAATTTATCACAGCTTGTTTGAGGTATTTATAAATATTGTAGATGCAGAACTATGCAGTGCTTGCATGTCCATCGTGTAATACCCCTCATGCTGCTCACACAGCATTTGCGTTTCCTCCAGCAGTAAGCCTAATATCTTTGTATATCTTACTACTGTCTCCTCAATAATTTTATCACTGTCAACAGGTGCAGGTGCTACAGGTGCATACGATGATCTTGTAGCTGGTGGTTCTTCGTTGCCTCCTAGTTCATCGCCACCACTTTGACCTCGACCAGTAACTGTTAATGTGCACGTCTTAGTTAAACTTACATACACCTTGTTTTTTTGGCCACCAATCCAAATCTTCATCGGAAATGTTCGACCTTCGCTCCCTTGTCCAGCTTTTGCAATTACAACTTGACCCTGCAAAAAGTCTTTACTCATCTCAGGATGATTTTTCAATGACAGAGTTACCTCGTCTGTGTCATCGGCAATAATAATGTTTTGCTTTGTCTCCTGATACTTGTCTGTTTCCTTTGGATGCTGTATTGGAAATACCGCCTTAACAGTGCCAGTTAGTTCAGTTACAGTTGCGCCAGTGCCTAATTCTCTTAGTAAGTTTAATTTCATAATTTTTGCTTTTCGTTTGTGACCGTATGTAAATTAAATATTACAGTCAACTATAATTTTTAATTAATTTAAATCCTTGATCTTTTGTGTTGTTTATTCTGCGTGCAGAAAACTTAAATCGCTTGTCTTTCACACAGCTTAAAATCGTGACGACGCCTTTTAGCGATTCCAATGTCATACTTTTTTTGCTGTCCTCATTTTGCTCCATAAGCTGTATTTCACACCACTTTTTCATAGCCTGATTATATCCAAATCTTAGCCCTTTTGTAATGTCGTAAAATTCGGCTGAAATTTCATTAATTCTCTTAATTACAGGTAGTGAAAAACAAATGTTAGTCTTGCCTAAGATTTCTACGGAATTCGTGGGTACATTTAGGTCGATATAGTTAAGGTATAATATAGGAGAGTTATAAAAACCAACCTCAATCGGGTGTGAATCACGGTTTGTGACGTGAAATTTTACCTCATCACCCAACTTTTTTGAGTAACCAGAATACATGGCTTTTTCAGCCTCAAATGCATACTTCTCAGGCACCATTATTGAGTCATGAATTGTTACACAGGGTATGCCTTTTTTCATAAGCGCAGGAACTACGTTTTTAAACATCACACTTGCCTCTAGTCTTTGCAGGTTTGCTGACAAGCTGTCACCATTCTCGGTAATTTCTAAAAACTTATTAGCAAGGTATGGAAACCTATCCTTGAACTGATACCAAACACCTGTGCGGTAGTCATTGTTGTTGGCAAACAGAATATTCTTAAAAACTAGTGGCTTAATTGTCTTCCTGTTAAACTCGATACCGTCATACACATTCTTTTTTGATAAAAACCACTCGTAAAAACCTTCCTCCAATACAAGTTTTCTGTAGTCTTGCTTTTCTGGATGATTGTCTGGATACAATCCCAAGCACAAAGTTGGAAAGCATGACACCAAGTCAATTTCAGTGCAGTTTTCGCCATCGATTGTTAGCCAGCTACGCAACTTATCACGCATTGGAGTTATGCAATGATACAAGCGATTGCCACCAGACCCTATGGATGGCGTCCAATCAATCACGCCCTCAATTTGCTGCCATGCCATTAGGTTCCTCCAATACGGGTAACCGTGGACGCCTTCACGCCTTTCTGGTGCTTCATTTTTTAGCGTTTCTAGCATTTGGTGAAACCGATGACCTACACCAACCTTGTAATTTATTGTGTCAACCACCCAACGGTGTGCATCAGTAGCAACTTGCTCAAACTTAGTCATTCTTGTTGTGTTTTTGTGCTCTTTCAAATTTTTAAACTCCTCATACTCAAAGAGTATTTTTATCTTTTTAGAATTTACCAAATAACGTGTCCCCTGCTTACCTGGCTTGGCACTTTTGGTGTCGTATTTAATTACTTTTGCATCTCTCAAAAAATTACGTGTATCACTAAATTCTTTGTATTTGTTCTTGGAATTAACTAAAAATTTACTGGCAATGTAACCAACGCTTTTATTTTTGCAGTAGTCGCTAATCCGGTGAGCTAAAATAATTGCGTTGCACAACTGGTCTTTATCAAACCACCTAAAATCACCAGTTTTTGCTGCATACCTCAACAACTTATCTGGTTTGGCATTTATCGGTAATTCGATTGTGTTTATCTGTCTTTGTGCCAGCTCCGTGTGCTTTTTGATTAATTCTGGAGGATCTGGTAAGTCATTCATAGCGATGCAAAAATAGCAGTCAAAACTTTGGTGTAAAGATCATTTCATAATTTTACTTGCAAGACATGCAAGTAGAGTTTACTGCTATGTCATGCAAAAACCTAAGCTAATGGACCCTACAAAATTAATGACAGTGGAAGAATTTGATGAAATTTATAATCCACGTCCCTGGCAAAAAAAGGGGTGGAAGCAGGTGCTACAACTTAAAAAAGGGCAGGCAATAGCAATTAACGCAATGCCAGGATCAGGTAAAACGTATTTTACCGGGTGCATCATAGATGAGTTTGTAAGGTGCTATAAGCACAACACAGGTAAGCCAATGAACGTAATTGCAGTTGGACCATCAAGGGAAATATGCTCACAGCTTATAAGAAGCCTTAATTTGCCGTTTAGGAAGGAGGGAGACCGTTGGGGTCTAGAACTACTAGAACCCACACAAAAGCAGCTAGGAAGGCGTATAGACGGCTTTTATGGCCAAGTGGTGACATACCAACGGCTATCAACAGCAGAAAACAGAAATAAACTTAAAAAACTTTGCAATAATGCCACCATAGTTTTGTTTGACGAAATGCACAGAGCAGGTGAGGAAGATGGTGAAGATGGAATGGACATGACAATTTATGCAAAATACATACGTGAAACATTTGCCGATGCACGAGTAAAAATAATCTTAACGGGAACACCAGACAGAACCGACGGTAAAGAGTTGCCATTTATCGCTAGAAATGAAGACGGAGCACCAGTTTACACAGTGCGCCAAACACTATCGGATGCGATAGCCGAGGGTTGTATCAGAGAAGTCATGTTTCACTTCCCAGAAGGTGAACTTAATAAAAATACTTTGCAGTTTTTTGAAGATTTACTAGAAAATAGAAAAAACCCAAAAACTGTTGCACCCGTAGTATCAACTGAAAATGATGACGTGCAAAAAATAATTGCACAGGCAGTATACCAACTAATTTCTGAAAGAGAGATAGAACAAAACACAGCAGGACTAATAATTTGCAATGGCAAAGATCATGGAACAAAGATTGCAAACCATATGGCACAAGTGCATGAAGAGAAGCCGATACACCTAGTCTCAGTTACTGACGATTCTGACAAACGAGACGACATCGACTATTTTCGTAATAGCCAAGACAAATGGGCGTGGACAAGCAGGAAAGTAACAGAAGGTGTAGACATAAGAAGACTTAAAGTATTGATATACATACCATCAGCTAGAACTAAAACACATCTTATGCAGTCAATAGGGCGTATCTCTAGAGTAGCATCTGGTATAGGAGACAACATTGCTCATGTCTACACTACGTCAGATAAAAAAATGTTGGAACTATGCTTAAATTTCTACAAAGAACAAATAAAAGGCAAAGAAGAACAAAATGCAATCGACGTTAGAAACACGAGAAACAAAAAGGACGTGTCGTTTGCAGGATCCAGGATAATGCTTATGCACAATGCATTAAAAGCAAAACGACATGAAGTAAATGCATTAACAAAAACAATTAAAGGAAGATTATACGGTATGTCTAGAGGTAAAATGCAATACAATGATCCAAGACTAATGAAATTGTCGCAGATAGGTGGGTCAGTAGATGCACTTAGCTTAGAAGGTATGCAAACTAAGATTGAAAAGCTCAAAGTAGAAGCAGATAAATACGGAATAACTTGGCCAACCAAAACATATTTAAAACAAATTGGCTTGACACAAATAGACCCACAATTAAATTTGTCACTGTAAAAGTAAAAACTAAAAGTAAATGATTAAAATATTCACACTATTCCTTGTATGCGTTGCAACACAAGCTAACGCAGTAAACCCAGATAATACACACAAAGACGTAGACAGCTTTCTGCGTGCCTTGCATATGGTAGAAACTGGTGGTCGATTAGGCCCAGTTACTGGTGACAGAGGTAATGCATTAGGGCCATTCCAAATATGGAAGCCGTATTACTTAGATGCAGCACAAAAAAGCAAAGGCAAACTAAACAAGACTTACAAACACGTCACAGACTACAAATACGCTAAACAAGTAGTCTTATGGTATTTTTACAGATACGAACCAAAAGCACTTAAATCTGGGAATTGGGAAACATTAGCAAGATTGCATAATGCAGGACCAGCCTGGCGTAAGAAGAAAAAACTTACAGATAAATATTGGGCTAAAGTCAACAAACATTTAAAGTAATTACACATGACAGAAGAAATAACAATACTCGAAGAACTTAAGGAATACATACCTTTTAACAATCAAGAAGAACTACATGCACTGCATAGATCATTAGACACTCATAAAGGTGCATATGATCCAATTAAAGTATGGAAGCATGACGGTAAACTAATTTTATTAGATGGCCATCATAGATACGATTATTGCACTAAAAATAATTTATGTTTTACGACATCCGAAATTCAATTAGAAAATATTGACGAAGCAAAATTGTGGATGCTTACTAATCAAATCGCCAAGCGAAATATTGATGTTAAATACAAGGCATATTTGATAGGAGAACAGTATTTTACCGAACGAGAAAAGAAGAAAGCAGACAAAGGACTAAGTAAAACAAACCAGTGGCTCAATAAAGAATTTGCAACAAGATTTGGCATTGGTGAAAGAACAGTTAGTCACTACAGAGAATTTTACGAAGCAATAGTAAAATTAAATGCACAGAAAACCCTAATGTCCGGTTTATGGAATCATTCGATATCCGAAACCATAAGCATGGCATGTGAGAGCAAAAGTAAAACAAAGCCACAACAGCAAGAATACACACCAGACGAATACGTTAGAGACCTAGACGGCAATAAAGTGTATCTAGATGACAATTCACCAAGACATGACGATAATGATTACCAAGATGACGACATAGATCCATTACAAGCACCCGACATACCTAATGAGCAAAATAATCAAAAAGCTAAGGAAGCCAGAGAAATTAGTGCTGTAAGAACAAGTATTACCTCCAGCTTGTCCCGTATAGAATCAATACTAAAAGACATGCCAGAAGAAAAAAGAGTAATAGCTAAACAGCATGTTAAAACAGCAATAATGAGATTTATGGAAAAACTATGAACAAATTTACCGCTAACCAACTAACATGGCTAGATAAACTAAAAACCACAAAAATACACGGGTATCAATTGTGGTGTAAAGGGAAGATGTCTGCACTAGGTGTTGCCTGTGAAGCTTTTAAGATACCATTTATCAATAGATCAGAATGCAGGGAATACAGATTTCTAAATGTTAAGAAAAACAACAAGACATCGTTAATAGAGTTTAAAGATTACAAAATGCTT
>CENI01053862.1_pt1 | contig 12921 bp, 4 predicted proteins | sample 530161 | NCBI WGS metagenome assembly CENI01 (sample SAMEA2591107, study PRJEB7988) | marine metagenome | isolation source: saline water (ENVO:00002010), including | reverse complement strand
ATGGAGGAAGAGGATCCAAATACCAAAAATCTTCTTTCTGCGCTTAACCAATTTGAGCAAGGCGGAAACCTTAAGTTCGCCAACAAGCCAGGGGAGGTACACATGACGGGCGGTGAGTTCAGTCACAAGACAAACAAGAAGGCCTTGGTCGATGAAGAGACTGGGGTCAAGGAGGCAGAGCTTACTGGTGACGAAGCCATGGTGACAGACGGGGAGAACGTATTGGTCTTCAATCCCAATCAACAGAGTACTATAGAAGGACTTGTAAATAAGGGTGATTCCAAAGGGCTGATGAAGAAGATGAAGGCTCTGCTCAAGAAATTCAACAAGCAAGATGTCTAATCTATTTGGAGGGACACCTCTTCCTGGTCGGTTTGATAAGGTAGAGAAAGCAGATCTTACTGGTGTTACACAAGTTGCATCTACAATCAACGTGCGCGATAAGGAGATGCGCCGTCGGTTTGAGAGAGCCGAGAATATGCGCCGTGACGATATCAACGAGGCTGCAGGGTATGACCTAGCTTCTATCGGTCAGTTCGGATCAGAGATATTTCAGCAGGAAGTAGATGAGGCAACTCAACTTATTGCCAGCGGGCAACTTAATCCCACTGAAGCCAGAGCAAAGTTGGGTGAGCTTAAGAGCCTTTTCAATCAGTTCAACACGCACTCAGAGGCTATGTCCACAGAGGACGCTGTAGCGAACAAACTTGCTACAGACCCACAGGCTAGGAAGGCCAGAAACTCACAACTAGGTGTTGGAGAACAGCTTAGTTATGGTGTAGATGATTATGCAGCGCAGCACAATGCAGCGCTCAACAATGTGTTTAAGTCTGGAAGCGCACAAAAGGGCCCTGATGGCCAGTGGACTGTGGTAGACCCAAACACGGGAGAAAGGGTTCCGTTTAGTCAGGTCACGGGGTTTGCCAATGCAAACCATTTTTATCGTTATGGCAGTAGTTCTGTAGATGTTGGCACGCTAGGTGATTGGGCTCAAGACAAGTCTACCGCTTCTGCTATCTCGTTTAAAGACGGTAAGTGGAACGAGGCCAGATCTAGAGATTTTTATAGGGACAATGTACTTACCGAGGACGATAACGGAAAGACCCACAGGCTCCAACTTTTAGGCACGCTTGAAGACAGAGGCCTTATTGATCATCTGACTGATGAACAAAAGAGAAACTTTAGAGACGGTGTTGATTTAGGATCTGAATCTTTTCAGGACATTATCAGAAAGGGTGAGGATGAGTTTGTTTCTCGCAGCCAGTTTGAGGGGACATACGGGACCAGCAGTAAGAGAGGAGGAGGGGGTTCTGGTGGTGACTCAGAGCCCAAGAGGGACTTTGTTGTCGGAGGGCTGAATGTAGAGTCTAAGTCTACAGGCGAGCTGCTTTCCAACCTTGGTGGGCTCGGTACAGCCTCTCACAACCTCAACAGATTCAACAAGCCACCAGTGCTTGAGGGTGCATTTGAGGTGCCAGGTAAGCCTAACACAGAGAACATCCAGATCGTCGGAGCTGGTGTGAATGAGAAGGGCGAGCAGGTTGCGTACATCAGGGGTAAGCAGAGAGTTGAGGTCGAGGGAGCCATCCCAGGCATTGAAGGAGACTCAGACCTCGTGCCGTACTTCAAAGAGATCCCAATCGGAGGTAGCGCATCAGGCGTTAGCTCTGACGTTATGAGAGAGATTCAACAGAATCACCCAGAGATGTACAGGCAGATCTTGCAGGATCAGGATAAATACGAAGAGGACAAACTCAGAGCCAAGCCAATCGCAGCTACTTCATCTGCAGTGGACAGAGAGGGAGCCACCACAATGGATGCTCAGGGTAATGTTGTTAGAGAGGGTGGTCGAAGTGCCACAACTCCAGACACAGGAGATGCCGCAGACAGAGGTGAAGCTAGCCTAGGTGCTAGAGATGCAGCTGTTGATGAGTACAGAGGCCTCCTGGATAATATGGATGCACTGAAAAAGCAAATGGCCAGATCAACAGGCTCAGATCAGGCCTACATGAATCTTGTCAAAAGAATGGAGTCTCTTCAGGGTAGAATGGATAATATCTCTGGAGGCGAGTTTGGGGAGTACATAACAAATGTGTTTGCTCAGGAATCACAGGGTGGTGTCTCAGATGAGCTAAGGCCTTTTGAAAACACTGTTGAAACAAGACAAGAAAGAGAAGATAGAGTCCGCTCTGAAACTAGGCAGAATGTGGCAGACACGTTTTTTAACAACCCTATAGGAAGGGCATTTGGATATCAAGGCCCTGAAGCAAGAGCTGAGGCTGCTGCCGAAGAGGCCAGAAGAAGCGCTAGAACAACATCAACACCAGTTCAAGTTCCTGAAGATCAAGTAGCAGATCTCAGAGATTCCTTGTCCCCGACTATGCAGGACAGACTCGATAGAGCTCTTGACGAGGCTGTAAGAAGAGGTGCTGACGGGGTTGGTGCCAGAAGGAATGAGAACGGTGACATTGTCGTGACAGACAGAAGAGGTGTGCCAGTACCTGGCCTTACTCCTATTGCTGGTGTTGATGCACCTGAAGCTAGGCCAGCTGGTGAAGTTCCAAACCCAGCACTTGAAAGAAGTCCAGTAGCTAGAACAGCTCCATCAGAGCCTGGTGAATCAAGGGTTAGCGAGCTGGCTATGAATTTAGTGGGTGCTGGAGCTGGGTCTCAAGACGGGGGTATCGGGTCTTACGAAGGCTATAGCCCAGACCTGCAAATCAATGTTCCTGCAGGAAGCATGAACAGCGGTGTTACTATTGCTGGGCTTGATATTGGAAGTGGCGCAGAAGGAGCTGATGAAAAGCTTGATATCCTGAAGGATTACTTGAAGCCAGAAGACTTTAAAGAACTTGAAAAGTTGAAGGGTCTTAAGGGGCAGAAGGCTCAAGATGCACTTAAAAAGCTTCAGTCTGAAGGTAAATTGCTCGAAGATGGTCTCGGTCTTAGCCAAAAAGACCTTAATGAAATTACAGCCAGACAGGCTGAAAAAGAACTCCCAGGAATTTACAAAATTATTCCTGAAGACAGGTTTAAAAAACTCCCAACAGAAGTTCAAAGAGTGGTGGCTGGAGTTCACTTTAATGTCCAGGGGCCAAAGACTCTTGCGGCAGTAAACAAAGCAACAAAGACAAACGATCCAAACGACTGGAGAGAGGTTGCAAATAAATATATGACTTATTGGTCAGGCCTGGCAGAGGGAATGAAGCCAGAGTTTAGGAAGTGGGCTGAGGAAAATAACAGAACCGACTTAATAGATCAAATAAACACTTCAGGAAAGTCTAGAGACTTTGGTGATGCTGTGATTCAATACAAGCTTGACGTTGGCAGAATCCTTCCTGGTAACCTGAAGAGAGTCGAAGACGCTGCTGCAGTGATCACAAGAACATACAACCTTGATCCTCTTCCGTCTTACGCAGAAAGGACTTCGGGCCGCGCTGGGTCTGACGATGTTGCCGTAAATTAAGGCCTGAAATGAGTGAAGAAAACAACAGACTTACCCTTGGTGAGGTTACTCGTGATGACCTCACAATCCAGCCAGATGTCCCACAGGATGATCTGACTAGGTATTTCGAAGAAACGGACCTCCCAACTATTATGGAGGACTTCCGTAAGAACGGGACTGAGCCTGAATCTGCCTACCGCATCCTTGCTAAGAGAGGGTACAACCCTGAGCAGGTTGAAGAGGAGATGGCTTCGCGCTACGAGGAGCAACGCCAGCTTCATATAGCTGATCAACAGAGAAGAAGCGAAGAAGAGAATAGGATTGAAGCCTTGTCTGCTCAGTCAGAGAGAGCTACACCTGCGTCCCCTGAGCTTGACAAGCAAGTCAAAGAGCTTGAGTTGTCAACTACTGACGAAGATACAGGTGAGATTACTTCTATCGCTATCCCGCAGTACGCCAAGATCATGCAAGAGTCTGGTGCGCTGGACGATCCGCTGACTCCTATCGCCCTTCCCAAGGATATTGACAGCGCCATGATGCGTGGTGAGGATGTAGAGCTTAGATATCAGTCCTATCAGAGCGATAAGGATATGTATGACGTCTACTCTCAGCACCAGCTTGCTGGAGAGTTGTACAGAGCATTTCAAGACAAGGACGTAAGCAAGTACAACGCAATATCTAGGGAGCTAACTGAGCAGGGGATGTACGCACCAGAGGTACAGTCTCTTGATGACGATTTGTCTGATGTTCAAATGAACATCTTTGGAAGCATTGAAGAGAATAAAAGAAAGCAGATCGAAGAGCGCAACAGAATCAACGCTCAGTTTGGTCTACCCTCTTCATTCAACCCAGACTCTGACGTAGACTTTAAGCAGGCGATGCGAGAGTCTCTCGTTAGACAAAACATTGACTTTGAGAGCTCTGACTATGGTGGGTATGTTAGGGAGGTAGATGACATGGCTCAGGATATGCTTGAAAGAAGCGACAAGCTTGACAAGTATATTCTTGGAGAAGATCATGGCGCTGGTATAGAGGGTGTGATTCAGGGTCTCACCAAAAAGTTTGTGCTTCCCATTATTGAGTCCGCAACAATAGGCCTGCCCAGCATGTACTATGACGGCATGGAGGCCCTGGGTCTGGGATCTGAAAACGACTTTAGGAAAGGAAGGGCCAAGATCAAGGCTAAGATGCAGGCTTCAAGAAAGCTCAATGATGCAATCGCTCAAGAACGCAAAATGAGGTTGATGCAAAGAGGGCTGTCTGATCAAGAAGCTTCTTTGGGCATGTCTGAGCTTTTTCAGTCAATGGTCAGGGGTGAGGTCACTCCGTCAGCATTTTTAAACAGAACCTCATACGAGGCTGCTGAAGGCTTTGGTCAAGCTCTAGGGTATATGATCCCGATCGGACGTGCGGCAAGGCTTAGAGCTGGAGCTCAAGCGACAGCAGGCGCCACGGCAAAGGCTGCGGCAGGAAGGTCTGTGCCCAGGGGTGCTGGTTTGCTTACTGCTGAACAGGCTGGTGCCGCACGAGCTATTGATGCTGCGTCAGACGCAGCGAAAGCATTGTCTAGAGCCAATGTACAATATCATGCCACCTTCACGGCCCTTGGTGTCAACTCTGCTGCTCTTTTCTACAAGGACCTTTACGACAGAAAGGATTTAACCTTTGCAGAGAAGATGTTGCAGTCTTCTATCGTTGGTGTTGCTGAGGCAACACTTGGCAAGATATTTAGCAATGTCGATGCAGCTTTTGTTGGGGGCGCTAGAAAGACAGCCCAAGCAGCCACTTTGTCTGAGCTGAAGCAGATGTCTAAGCAGCAACTGAAAGAACTTACACGAAGGTCTGGACTAAAGAAGGCAGTAAAGGCTACCTCCAGGGGGGTTAGCGAAGAATTTGCAGAGGAGTTTGGTGTTGAGCTTGTTGGTCAGTCTGTAAGCATAATCAATGATTTGGTTATGGGGCGCAAGCCACAAGAGATAAACTGGAATGCACTTGTGGATTCTGGCTTAGCGGGTATGTTTGGTGCAGGACCTACAAGTGTAATGTCTGGACTGGGCACATACATGGCCCACCACTCTATGCTCAACGAAAGAAATAATATTGTAGAGGCCATAGGCGATCTTGATGCTGAGCTTGCTAATGCTACAAGCAAGGAAGAAAGACAAAGGATACAGGCTGCTAGAGACCTGGCTTCATTTCAGCTTATGAAGATTGATGGTGACTCCAAGAGAGCTTTCTCTAAGATGTCTCAGGGCGCCAGAAGACAGCTCCTCAAGATTCACAGAGACCTTGCTTATACTGGAAACAAGCTCAAGGATCCAAACCTCACTAAGGAAGAAAAGCAGCAGCTAACCGCTAGATACGAGTCATTGATTGCTGCAAAGCAGAGACTTGAAAAAGAAGAGCCTACGTTTGAGAGCAGCGTTGATGATAGTGAAGTTACCTTCACCGACGCCAAGGGTGAGGAGCAGACTGTGACCACAGAGAACGTCACGGAAGATGAAACAAGGAGGATTGAAAGCGCAGAGAAGTCAGACGAGTTTGCCCCTGAGAACCAAAAGCAAGAAGAAGAGGAGCTGTCAAGATCCGAAGAAGACCTTGTAGAAGAGGACACCCCAGAGCCAGCAGAAGAACCAGCTCAGCAGGCCCGTGCAGAGGAAGGCCTTGACGCAGAGGAGATTGACATAGCTCAGGCCCTGGATGTTACTGATCCTGAGCAAGTTGGGGAGGATGGAAGAATGACCGTTGATCAAGCCTTGGCTACAAACGCCTTAATAAAGGGGTATGGTAAAAAGCTGTCTGACCAGGGAGTCAAGATACTAAGACATAGGTCTCAAGCATCATTGAAGAAAGCGGGCAAGGCTGAAAACCAAGATAGTGATATCGGTGGATTTTTTGATCCAGAAACAAACACTATTCACTTGGCTCCAGATGCTACAGCAAGGGAGATTCAAGAGGAGTTTGCACATGCTGTATTTAGAGACATTCTTGGCGAGAATGCTGCGGGTAGACAGAATCTGTTTGAGTATCTAGATGAGCTTGCAGAAACAAATACAGGTGTTGAGGCTGCGATTGCAAAGGCAAGGCGTCAGTACGCTGACGCGCCTGAGGCAGAACAGCAAGAAGAAGCTATCGTTGAAGTCCTTCTCGGTTACGCTGAGGGATCCATTGACTTGAATAGAAATCAGCGCAAAGGAATTATTAAACTCATTAACGACATCTTTAGCTTCGTCGCTGGGGGTGATGTTAGCGATGTGCAGATTAAGAATGACGCTGAGTTCAGGCGGTTTGCAGAGAGCTTTAAGAGAGCTACTAGAGGGGAGCAGGACGTAGAAGTAGCAAGACCAGACGTTACAGAGTCACCAGAAGCTAGACGTAACCGCCTTGAAAGAGAAGCAGACGCGCTACTTGCTGACGCAGAAGGAGTTACAACATCTGAGGAGGACGCCCTGACAAGAGGCACGGAAGACATCTCCACAATGCGGATGTCAAGAAGGGAGGGTAAGAAGGAGTTCACCTACTTGAATGACACCACGATATTCTTTGAGGAGGATGCCTTTGCAAATGCTGGTGAAGTGGCGGTGGCAGAAAGATACAGATCTCGTAAGGTCTTTGTCAAGAACTACAACTACTTCAGACGCTGGTACAACAGAATTACGGCTAACGGGGCTCGTGACATGCGTGTCAAAAACATGGTGTTCTACGGTGAAGACGGTAGGGTACACAAGGTTAGGCCGCCACGCCCATACCCATCAACTGACTCAAGATCTTCTGACGCAGCCTTGACTGGGAAGCAGGCTGCATCCAAGAGATTTTACGACAGACAAGCTCAAAAGGCCAAGGCTACCAACGAGGCTCGAAATGCATGGTTGAATGAGTTCAGCCCTGAGGCCGACAGGATTCTTTCCAACATAGGCATGCCAGGAACGAGCGGTTATGTCTTTATCCCAGGATTCCCCTTCGACACGTATGAAAGCGTCAAGGGAGACAGAGCGGCGCGTGGCCAAGCTATGTTTGAGTGGGCTGAGAAGAACCTCTTTAACAAGACTCCTGAGCAGCAGATGGAGATGCTGGACGTTGCTCAGCAGAACCTTGTAGCACTACAGAACACAGGAATGTCTGTGGATGAAGTCAACGAGTTACTCAAGAAGGACCCTGCGGCTGCGTTCAACATGACTGGATTGGTGCCAGCTCACATGGCATCTAGCGGTGACTCCACCAACCAGAGCAGACTCAGATTCAACAGAAGAAAAGCTAAGCCCATTTCTCCAAAGTTTTTGGGCATGGCAGTCAGAAGAGGTGGCGTCTTAGCCAAGATATCTGACTTTGCTGGAGTGATTGCAAGGAACATCGGTTATGATGTTTCTTCAGAGTTGTTGGGCAGTGGTTTGTTGAACCAATTCAATCAAAGGTTCAACATAGGTGGCCGTGAAGTACCAATCCTTAGCAGCCACGTCGACATAGACTTTGCGTCAAGCCTGAAGAGAAGACTCGAAGAAATGGCAGACGAAGACTTGGCCAGACCAGAGAAAGAAAGAAAAGGCTTCGTCATGCTTACCTTTTCTACCCTTGAGATTGAGTCTATCGGAGGCAACCCTCTCGTGTTCCAGATGCTCATTGATGAGATCGTTGAGAAAGGAGAGAATGCAACTGATGTAGTTAATGAATTGCTTCAGCAAGTAGAAGAGGGAGGTGTTCTTTCTAATGCACTTTACAGAAAGCTTGCTTCAGCAAGGAGCATTCTTTATGATAATGCCTCTCTTGGAAACAGGTTTAGAAACTCTCTAAAAAAGGGGCGTCCAAGAGCTCAAGTAACTACAAAAGAAGAGGCGTTGATTGTTCTCAAGGCTTTGAAAGAAGTTAGAAACGAAGAGGGTGGTTTTGACACAAGCTTTGACGCTAGGAGCGTAGTTGCAAAAAAGATTGCTGCCAAGCTGAAGGCGCCTAACCAAACCACTGCGGATTACTTCCAGAAGTTTGCTGACTCAAACCTTACTGATACCAGGATGGCTGGTGCGGTTATGGCTGGGGTCAAGGTTCCGTATAGAATAGTAGACGGTCAGGCAAACCTGGATCACATCGAAGTAAGGTCTCTCAGCCAAGGCGGAGTGTCCAAGGCAGTCGGAAAGGGTAAGACGAAAGGTCCATTCGACGGGTTCATGATTAACACCATGGAGCCAGGAGAAGTTCCAAACAAATATTACGGAAAGGAGTTTACCGAAGAGGACGGTAATATGGTCATCTTCGAAGAGCAAGTGGCTCTCGGTGACGCATACCCATCAGCGACTAAGTTCAACAAGGCCACAAAGCAATACGAGCCTCGCTTCGATACAGAAGAAAAACAAAGGCTTACCCAAGAGAAGGGGGCTGCCGCAAGAGGTGTATCTGCCGTTCTTCTCGACGACAGAACTGTTGACCACAGAGTAGAAGAAAAGAATCAAAAGGCTGCCTCAAAAAACAGGCAGTCTAGAAGAGGCGAGTCCTTTACTATGTCTGAGGAGACTGGGTTCCAGAAGTGGAAGAACAAGTGGATCAGAAGGCTGCAGGACAAGTTCAACGATATCTTCATTATCCAGAGAGCTATCGAATCCCAGAGAGGGAAGCTGGGCAAAGACAAGGACTTCCAAATGGCGGAGGAGCTTATGTACGGTAAGGCTGCAGAGGATCTGGCCAAGCTCGATGCAAGAGTAGAGGAAATTACAGCCATGATGAAGAAGGCAGGCATCAAGGTTGATGAGCTTTCTGACTACTTGTACGCCCTCCACGCGAAAGAGCGTAACGCTGTGATCGAGGAAAGGACAAAGGGCAAGATCAAGGATGGTAGTGGCATGACAAACGCTGAGGCGGATGCCATTATCAACTCAACCAACAAAACAGCTATTGATCCTATCGTCAAAGAGATTAGAGCCATACAGGCCGACACCCGCAAGACGATGGTTAAGTTTGGCCTTGAGACCCAAGAGACTGTAGATGCCTTTGAGAGTATGTTCGAAAACTACGTGCCTCTTGCTGGTGTGGCAACAGACGAGCTCACAGGGTCACCATACCCAACAGGTGGCGCTGGCATGAACACGTTCGGCCCAGCAACCAGAAGGGCTAAGGGAAGACAGTCTAAGGCCGACAACATCCTGGCTCAGATCGTAGCTCAGAACGCAAGCATACACATTAAGGCTCGTACAAACGAGGCTATGAACACGCTGTACAATCTTGTAAACGACAACCCAAACCCCAAGGTCTGGAGGGTTCTTGATGAGAGTTCGGTTACAGACCCGCTAGACAACAGACTGGTTGCTGTCCGTGTAAATGGAAGGCAGAAGTTCATTTACTTTAACGACCCAAGCTACGCTGAGTCTTTGAGGGGCATGAACCTCCCACAGAGTAATGCCTTCATTAGGGCCTTGAGAGCACCAGCACAGTGGTTGCGTGCGTCGTTTACGACGTTGAACCCTGAGTTCGTCATCTCTAATTTCTCTCGTGATATTCAGTCTGCTCTTTTCAATGCGTCTGCTGAAGCAGAGATAGAAGGAGGCATGCTCAACAGCGCCAAGACTGTCAAGAGAATCTTCGCTCTCGTACCACAGACACTCAAGACGCTCACCAAGAATGCAGTTCAACGTGGAGGTGATCCAGCTATCGAGAAGTACTTTGCTGAGTTCAAGGAGGACGGAGGCAAGACTGGATGGGCCTACGCTAAGCCACTCGACCAGATCGCCAGCGAGCTATCAGGTGACGCTGAGGGCAAGACCAAGACTCAAGAGATCCTAGGAAAAGCCAAGAACTTCGGTGAGTTTATTGAAGGCATCAACGACGCCTTTGAGAACAGCATCAGGCTTGCATCCTACATTGCAGCTAGAGAGAACGGTGTGTCTAGGGAAAAGGCCGCGCAGCTGGCCAAAAACATTACTGTAAACTTCAACAAGCAAGGGGAGTGGGGTCCAACCCTCAACGCAGTGTACTTGTTCTTCAACGCCTCTGTTCAGGGTACGGCTAGGCTCGGTAGATCTCTGGTCAACTTGCGTCCTCAGAAGAGGCCTGACGGAACAAACAGAAAGAACTACGAGCGTATTACATCTGCTCAGTGGATGGCATCTGGCCTGGCTTTGTTTAGCTCTATGCTTACAATGCTTGGGTACGCTATGTCTGACGAGGATGAGGATGGTACGCCATTCTGGGACAAGATTCCAGACTACGTCAAGGAGCGCAACCTGGTTATCATGCGCCCCAACGGAAAGGACTACTTCAAGATTCCTATGCCATACGGATTTAACGTATTCGCCAACATGGGTACAGCCACGACCGAGGCTGCATACGGTGGTCGTGAAGCTGACGAGGCCATGATGTTCTTGTTTAACTCGTTCATGGCATCGTTCTCTCCTGTGTCGTTCGGACAGTCTGAAGATCTATTTAAGTCTGTTGGTAAAGGTGCCGTTCCTACGGTGATGAAGCCTTTCGTGGATGTCATGGTCAACGAGACATACTTTGGATCACCCGTGACTGGAGAGAACCTGCCGTTCGGTGTTCAGCGTCCAGAGTCAGAGCTGTCGTTCAGATCCCCTGAGGGAGTCCAAGACTTCTTCAAGTGGATGAATGAGGCCACTGGAGGTAGCGAGTACAAGGCTGGTGGGATGGACTTCAACCCAGATAAGTTCTGGTACATGTTCGAGTACTACATCGGAGGTGCTGGTCAATTTGTCAACAGGTCTTTGTTCAAGTTCCCAAAGCAAATTCAAGCCAAGCTTTTCTCTGACGAAGACATCCAGGTTCAAGCAGGCGATGTACCTCTAGCTAGAATCCTTTACGGTCAGCCTTCTAAGTACTTCGATATGGAGAAGTTTAAGGATAACGAACAGGAGTTCAAGGCGTTGTACAAAGAAGCAAAGGAGTCTCCTCGCAGAGACGACCTTGAGAGATACAAGGGTATTAGTACAAGTATGAACAGCGTTCTCAACAAGGTCAAGAAGCAAATGAAGCTGTTGAGAAAGGCTCAGTACGAAGCCCGCAAGATTGAGGACTACGCACAGAAAACAGCAAGGATTCAAGAGCTTAAGAACAAAGAGAGAAGTCTAATCATGCAATGGAATAAGTATTATGAGCAAGCAAGAAACTAAAGCCAAATGAGAACAATTAAAGAAGAAAGAAGCCTAGGGGGGATGTCACCATTAGAGTATGAAACCAAGCTATCAGCCGCAATAGATAAATATGGAGAAGTCGCTCTGGCTTTTAATCCAGAGTCAGGTGAATTTGAGCCTGGAAAACAAATGCTTCCCACGGCAGAAGTTGAGGGGAAGTTTATCCCTGGGACAAAAGAAGAAGCGGACGCATACAGAAACCTTGGGGCTCAGGGCGGTTTTAAAATGAGGGATATGCAAAGTGGCATTACTTCAGACAGGAATCAATTCGCTCAAGAATACATGTACCCTGTTCTCGACGCTATGTTAAACGCATCAAGCGTAGGCAAGGTTGGCCAGATAGCTATGAAGACGGGAAAGCTGCTAAAGGGCTCTGGACCAGCACTCAATAAACTACTTGCAAAGCAAATCGCCTCAAAGAGTTCTCAGCTTGCGGGCAAGAAAAAAGGCCAAGCAATGATGTCAAGTAAGACTTACTAAATATGAGCAAGCAAGAAACTAAAATTAAAGACACGGGCCTCGGTAAGTGGCTCAAGTCAAAAGCACCTAATGTGCTTAATGTTGTAGGGGATCTACTGCCTGACAGCGGAGGCCTTGGTATTGTAAAGAACTTAATCGACAAAGACCCTGACGTTGATACAAATGAAGGGGTGGCTGCTGTAGATGCAGAGATCCAGTTCCAGAACAATGTTACGGAGAGATGGAAGGCTGATATGGGTGGCGATGTAAAGCTCGCTAAGATGATCCGTCCTGTCACTTTGATCGCTCTAATGAGCATGTTTATGGTGACCATGGTCGCCGACAGCATGGACAACTGGGCATTTAACGTCAAGGATTCTTATGTAGATTTGTTGCAGGTTTTAATGCTAACAGCATTTGGTGCATACTTCGCTGGTCGCACAATAGAAAAAGCAAAAAAGTAATTATGGAAGAAGAGTTTGATGACATCGGTTTCCTGGATCAGGACAAGCTGAAGAAGCAGGAGAAGAAGATTGAAGACGGAGAAATCACCTGCAACATCGACAGCCCAGAAGACTGCGAGTCATGCAGCGGCTGATAGGTCTCATCTTTCTCATGCCTCTGTTTGCGGTAGCGCAGCAGGGGTGGGTGTCTATTGCTATTCAGGGAGATGGTTACGGAGAGGAAACGACGTGGCTGGTAAAAGACTCTAGCAACGCGATAGTTGCGGGGTCCGCCCCATTGCAGGGAGAATACCCCTACGTCGAAGCATTCCTTCCGCTGCCTCTTGGTGAGTACACCTTTACCATCTACGACTCATTTGGTGACGGCATCTGCTGTGAGTTTGGTGAGGGGTGGTTTTCGATCAACACATGCGTACTGGACACT
>CENI01001812.1_pt1 | contig 12930 bp, 23 predicted proteins | sample 530161 | NCBI WGS metagenome assembly CENI01 (sample SAMEA2591107, study PRJEB7988) | marine metagenome | isolation source: saline water (ENVO:00002010), including | reverse complement strand
TCTTTCCAAGTTCTTTTTCTTGTGCAACAACTACTCATGTTATCTCCAATGTGTTTATGGTGGAGGCGGCGGGCACTGCCCCCGCGTCCTGTAAAGCCTCTATCATCTGCATTTGTATTTATATATTATACCAAAATTTAATATATTTGTAAACTGTTTTTTTGTATAAATAGCATTGGTGAGATATATTTCTATTGACTTAAATCATAATCTACTCTGTACTGGTTTGTCAAATGATACATATCTTTTTATTAGTAGTTTATTTAGGAGTTGGTGAAGATAGACGTTTGATTTCAAATGATATGTATTTTTATGATATTAACAGATGCAATTACTTTGCTAAACAAGTATCAAAAAGATATGGCAATTACAGATATATGGACTTCATTGATCCAAGGGACAGAGTGACTTCGTATTGTAAGCCGATTTATACAAATCCAGAAGCTTTAGGAATTAAAGTGTATGAATGATATCAAATTGAAGATCGCAACAATGAGAAAAGAATTAAATTTGCCTCCATATGATAATAATATGGACAGATTAAAATTACGTATTTTATCTTTAACAATGAGATTGACACCAAAAGATGAAGTTAAAGTTGAACCAAAAGAACCAGATAAAAATTTTAATGACAAATTATTGACACTCAATGGTGTCAAATTATAGTTACTGTCAATTTTTTGACAGTATATAAATAATTCTAGGAGATACAATGTATAAGTGGTTAGTTTTATTTTTGATGTTACTTGTTGTTAGCACAGCAAATGCTGAAACGATTCAAACAGAATCTACAACAAATAGCACTGTGACTACAAATGGAAATATGGAGACAACTGTAAAGTCACCTCCACCGTCTGCTATTTCGCCACAACTTGGCTCAAATAGTAATAGTGATTTGTGTACAATTGGCGTAGCTGGCGCAGTACAAACACAGATTCTAGGTATTTCAGCCGGTACTACATTTACTGAAGAAAATTGTTTAAGACTGAAAAATGCTAAGACATTATATGATATGGGAATGAAAGTTGCGGCAGTTTCTGTTATGTGTCAAGATGAGAATGTATTTGATGCTATGATGATGGCTGGTACACCTTGTCCTTACGAAGGACAGATTGGCCAAGCTGCAAAAATTGGCTGGGAATCTCATGAAGAAACGCAAAAGGAAAAACATACCAGTGAAGAAACTCAAGATCTTAAAGAAGACGCTATTAGTCTTGGTGGCATCCTCATGGGCCTCTTATTCTTACTCTGAGAGTATAGCTCCATATTATGGCACAACCGGCAATGCTGCATCTACCGGCAATTCTTGGAATATGCAGAATGTTCTTCCGACTCCACCTGGGTTAGATATTAATGGTGTGATTTATAACTATACTATTCAAAAAGAAGTAGATGACTCAGTCGACGTGCACGTTCAAAATAAAAACATTGCTGGAACTGGATATATTTTTCGAGAAACAGATCAGTGGAAGCCGGGATCTTTAGGAGGAACAGAAATCAGAAAGGTTGTGCCGGTAGTTCCTGGATTAAATAGAGAGTTATGGGGTGACGGTTCTATTGAAGTAGATGGACCTGGATCAGTTGAAGATCCTAATGTGGTTTACATGTACAAAGTAGATCCTTGTTACAATCCACAGTTTGATCCAAATTGTCCAGGATACGAAGTACCAATGCCAGTAATACCCGACATAGAGATATATGATGCTACCGATGACGAATACGTTAATTTAAATGATGATGAAAAATCTTTAATCGAGGAAAACGAAGAAACAGTTGAAGAAGAATTAGAAGAAGACGAAGAAGAGGAAGAAAAGCGTAAAAGAGAATATCGCTTAGCTATGCTAGCCGATACAAACGCAGCTGGACTCTTTGCAGAGAATCAAAGAATTATAATTATGAACGGCATTATGCAGAAACAAATTGACAATGGTTATACGAATAAAATTATCAATGGTGGTGTATATAAAGAAACCGTTACACTAATTGATAAAACACTTGAAGATAATCAACAAGGCCTACGAAACGGGCTAGCTCAACAATTGCTGCATAATCAAATGGTAGATATGCAGTATAATAATTAGGAGAACAGAATGTTCAAAAAATCAATTCTAGCTGGAATTTTGAGTTTGGGTTGTTTCTCGGCAATGGCTGCAGAAATCCCTATTACTGGTAATGTTCAATCTCGCTGTGTAATCACAACCGATACTCCCGGTGTTTATGGTAACCCAAATGCTTACACATTGACAACTGCTGCAGCTGATGGTGGTGTTCAGCCGATCGTAAGATATGATGTTACTTTAGCTGATGCGTATTATGCTCAGGTTACAACACCAACTTACTTTTCCGAAAGTCCATCATTAAGTGATACAGTTGTTTGGACAGGTTCAACAGAAGTAAGTGCGGTTAGTGATGCAACTAATATGGGTTCATATGAAACAAACAAAGTAACATTTGGTCAAACTACACAATATGACTTAACAGCATCTGGTTCAACTTGGTTTAAGTCGACTTCAACTGCAACGTATGGTGGTAATAAAGCTTTCCCAGGCGGAACATATGAAGCCAATATTGAAGCGGTTTGTATCGCAAAATAATATGAATAAATATTTTATATCATTATTGTTTATGTTAGTGTCATCAATTGCCTTTGCGCATGAGATGACGCCAACATATCCTAAATTGAAACTATCAGCATATAATGGTTTATTAATTACTGAAATGGAAGTTTTTAATAAAAGAGATGATGTTGAATATTATGAGATTGCGGTGTTTGATAAAGATTGGAATCCTGTTCCATTTGTATCGTCATATAAAGTAATGAAAGTTGAATATCTTTCTCGAGTAAAGTTTGATGTTTACATAAGAAAAACGGATCGATCAAAAGCAGAATATATTTGTTCTAGATCTAAATTAAGAAATGGAGGCCGGCCATCAATATCTTCTATGATATGCTCGAGATTTAAATGAAAAAACTTATAATTATGCTTTGTCTATTGCCATCGCTAGCGATCGCTGAAAGCAGCTCATTAAATTTACAGTTGCCCAACTCCGGTTCAACATACGGTCAAGATTCATTTAGAGCTGGCGAAATGGATTGTAAAAACTCTATTGGTGGTGGTACCAATCTTGAATTCGGTGTCACAGGCATTATTGATAATTATGAAAGCCCACTCAAACAAAACGATTCATCGATAGGCCACAGCACTAAAGACATTGGAGTATATGCTCGTATTACCATACCACTTGATGGACCAAAAGAACGAATCAATTGTAATACACTTTATCTATTAGAATTAAAAAGAAAAAGACTTGAAATTATGAAACTTGAAGAAGAACTAGCAAGACTTAGAGAATTACAAAACGAGGAATAAATGGTAAAAGATTTAGGACAAGAACTTGAAAATGTAGAAGAAAGTGTTGAGAATCTTAAAAACAAAGAATTTCGCATTCTTGGTTTAAAAGTAAGCTTTATGTCAGTATCTGCACTTGTTGCAGTGCTTGGTTCTGTACTTGGTGCACTCTATGGTGGATTCCTCATGTATCAAAAAGTTGAGGAAGCTATTGCTTTTGTCGATCAACAACAGGAATATGAAGAAAAAATTTCTGATTACGATAACCGTATGCAAATCATCGAAACGCAATTAGACGAAGCGATTGGATATGCAAGAGATATCAAAGGTGATCTTCGTGATGATATCTTATCGATTGAAAAATCTGTTGATAGAATGGATGATAAAGTTCGTGAAGTAGAAAGTGAAGTAAGAGAGATTATCCAAAACGCAGAAGAGCGTTTTGAAAACAAACGAGATGGATTACAGAATGACTATGATACAAAGGCAAATAGGCTTCAAGAATCCAATCAAAGTAGAATGGATGATCTTGAAGCCAAAGTTGAAAGAGATCTTAAAAACCTCGAGGACCGCCTGTCAAAGAAACTCCAAAGGGCCCTTGATAATCCACTTGCAAACTAGTTGGTTTTTCTTTAGAAGAAGTATTAGCCGGCTTACAATTGTTATCATGCATCGCAAGAGCAATGATACCATAATGGATAACTTTCTTTAAATCATTGCGATTGAAACCATCTTTCTTTCCATAGCGCTGACAATATTTGATAACATTACCTAGAGCAAAGCCCATACCGTGACCCATGTCTTCGATGATTTGAGTTGATTGATACTGGTTTTGACTATAATGAGCACTATACGTATTGTCAATGTAAGTTTTCATTTCTTCTAAAAGCTTTTCTTCATTAAAAGCATAATCAATACTCATTTTTGAATTCCTTTCATGTATGCTTGTGCATGATAGTTTTTGATATCACGTTGAATGATATCATAGTATTCAATTGCATGACGATGAATTTCATCTGGTCGATGAACAAGGTTGTAACTTTTTGCAAAGTCCCAAGAACGAGCTACAAATTCATTACGTGGAATGTTATAGTTTTCGCATGCAAAATCTTCTGCATCGATTAATATTGCTTTTAACTTACCCATAATATACTCCTTAGTTGAGAGCTTTAAAGCCAATTGAAGAAACAACATAACGTTTACCACTTGTGCTATCATCAATGATGTCACCAACAGAAACTGAATGCATCTTGTTTAAGCGTGTGATCTTTTCTTCTGGACCGATGTTACCAATTTCAAAAACTTCATCTAAGTTTTTAGCTTTAATGGTACAAACCGGAGTACCATAAAGATTACGCAAATCGCTAGGAGTAACTTCGCCACTAGTGATTTTAAAATGCTTATCAGCCATTTCACTTGAAACAAAATTGCCATCTTTGATGAATTTGTTCAGGTTTGGCTGGTATACTGTGAATAACTTTTCCATAATCTTGTCTCCTCAAGTTTGATTATGTTTATATAATACACTAGAAATGAGGTATTGTACACAAAAAAGTGCATTTTTTTATTCAACAAAAACAATCACTTGTAATTTTTTTACGATTTAACGTATTTTTCGATCATAGGAAAAATAGGTTTAATTGCGTTAGCACAGGCTTCAGCAACATCGCGGTGTTCTTTTTGTGTTTCTTTGCTTGTTCGAATATCAATATAATGCATCCAAGATCTTAAAGTTCCATTCATATACAAACGAGATAATGTAGTACCTTCTGGTAAAACAGCGCGCGCTTGTTCTTTTGCAATGCCATTTTCAATAGCCCATTCGTAAGAGTTTTTTGCTGCAAGGGCTACTTCAGATTGTTTTTTGTACCACTCTAATTTAAGTTCTGGATCATAAGTTTCGATTGAGTTTTGACGATTTTTTTTATCTTGTAAACGAGCATCTCTTAGCTCATTAATACGAAGATCTTCTGTAGGGTTAGCATATCGTTGGCTAAACTCTTGAAAAGAGAATGATCTATGCCTTAAAATTTGACGAGCAATATCACGAGTTGTTTCAATCTCTAAGCAAGCAGACACCATTTCGAAGGGTGACCAATGCTTGTGTTTGATGAGATAGGTAAGTAACCTTTCTGACGTTTCAGAGTTAAGTTGGTTCGATGGATTGGATACACGGGCTGTATACGCCACGAGTTCCTGTAAATCGTTGCCGACATATAAGTTCTCCGCTGTTTGTGAATATGAAATAAGTCTTACGTTCATAGTTTAAAGTCTCCAAACTTTTCCTGTGATACGCGTTCTCCTGAATTTGACTGATCAAAAACCGGTGTATCATCCATTAATGTTTGATCGCTTTCTTCTACGTCATACAAACGCATTTTGGATCGATCAACACCGATGACAAACCGTTTATGGAACGTTGGATCATTGTAACGATTTTTTAATTGTTTAACCATAAGTTGACCATCTTTTTCAAGTTCTTCGGTAGAAATCAAAGCAAACATTAGATCGGCCGTTGCGGGTAATCCAAAAGACTCAGACGTATCTTCAAGCCCAACATCCGAGTTACCATAACCAGAACGAGTCGTTTGCGTTGCAGAGAAGATCGGTAGGTCAAACTCGACCGCAAGGCCACGTAATTCTTCAGCAATTGCCTTAATGTAACTGTATGAGTTGATTGCACCACCCATTCCTTTCATTCTACTTGAAGCACAAATATTAAGATAATCAATAAAGATAATATCTGGTTCGAATTGCTTTTTTAATTTAAGTTCGTTTAAGAGCGCGCGAAAATGGCCAGCATGAGCAGAACCAGTTGGATATTCCTTAACAACTAATCTACCCGTTGTTTTACGAGCAAGATTAGCAACCTTTTCAGTAAACATATCTTTTGATTGATTTGCTAATTGATCGATCGGAATGTTTAACAAATTAGCATCAATACGCTCAGCAATTCTTTCTTCGGCCATTTCCATTGTAATATAAAGAACATTACGGCCTTCTACAAGAGCACTTGCAGCTACATGACACATATATAAAGATTTACCGACACCAGTACCAGCAAGAGCAATATTAAGAGTTTTATTTGGTACGCCTCCTTTTGTAATTTTGTTAAAGTACTGGAGATCAAAAGGTATACGGTCTTCTTTTGTATTATAGAATTCCCACCTTTCTTCTGCGTTTTCGACATAATCGTGACCTACATTTTTATCGAAAGAAACACCAAGAGCTTTCGATAAAATATCAGGTAAAGCATTCTTAGTAAGACTTTCGTGTTTACCGTCAATGATGGAGATTGATTCCATTACGGCGTTATATAATGCTCGATCTTGACACCACTTTTCTGTAGCGTCAAGTAGCCAATCTTGATCAATTACTTCAACGTCAAAAAGTTTTGGAACAATTTCCATGGACATTTGAAATTGTTCGTCTGACATATTTGTTGAGTCTTGTAATTCAATAACAAGAGTTTCGGCTGTAGGAAGTTTATTGTATTTTGCAACGTACTTACCCGCTTCTTTAAAGAGAGTTCGATAAGCACCTTGAAAATAATCTGGTTTGATGAAAGGTAATATCTTACGCATGTACATTTCATCTGTTAACAGATTTCGAAGGATAGTTTGTTCAATGTTTGCTTGCATATGTTATTATACCACAATGTCAAGTAAAAGTAAAATCATTCTTCAATGTTGCGAAATACTTCATCATACGGTAAGTCTTCTCCAGTTTCTCGGTCCCTTAATTCAAAATGACCTTCTGTAAGACATGTGTTCATTACACTTGTAAGAATTTGTTGAGCAACAATTTGAAGATCATGATTATCAATATTAGCATTTGTATCTGGAGACGAAACAACATAAAAGTTAAAGTTTAACGCGTCTTCAGATTCGTTTAAAGAAATCGCTCCAAACTTAATAACCGTTTCGACAAAGTCTCCAGTTAGAATACGGCATGCCCAATATTCACCTTCATCTTCAGGCATGACAAGTTCATAATCTTTTCCTTCAATCATTCTTCTTCCTCAATATCAACGTGAGCATTTCCGCCAATCTTATATGCTTCAGTAAGATAATTAGCAAAATCGGTTTCTTCAAAGATAGATTGCCAGAACTCTGATTCTAAAGTTTGGGCTTCTCGTACTTTTGGTTCAAGTAACTCGCCAGTGTCTCGGTCAACACGGCAATACCAACCATTCGACGGCTTAGCCACATATTCACCTTGCATAGCAACTTCAAGAAGACCTGACCACTTTTGTACTCCACCTTCCCAACTAACAGTAATAGGAATCTTTGACTTTTCTTTAACATAGCGTGATTTTTCAACGTTGATTACAAACTCATATCCTGTAATTTCAGTACCTTTTTTATTCTGTCTACGACCAAGAATCCAGATGTTATCAGCAGAGTAGTAAATACCAGTGCCACCAGAAACAATTGCTTTAGGGAATAGGCCGATTTCCTGATACGTATGATTTACGGCAATCAATGGAATATTTTTCATAGCAAGATAAGGTGTACACATACGGAACAAACCTTTCAATGCTTTAGCACGTGACATATCAGCAACAGACTTTTCATTGATAGCATCTTCTAATTCTTTCTTGGAAGCCAAGTTACCAACTGAATCAATTACCACAACAACTTTATCATCACGATCAAGAGCTTCAAGTTGACTAATAATATCAAACTTGAGTTCTTCTACATTCGTAATCGGTGTATGAAGTACACGATTTGTATCGATGTCAAATTGTTGAAAATAAGTTTGTGGTGAACCAAACTCAGAATCATAAAAAAGAAGTACAGCATCATCATACTTTTTCAAATAGGCACTTGCCATAATCAAAGCAAATGATGTTTTAAAATGTTTTGATGGACCAGCTAATACAGTCAAGCCAGGTGCTAAACCACCATCAACTGAACCAGACAACGCCACATTCATCATTGGTACATCAGTTGGAATCATATCTTTTTCAGTAAAGAACTTTGATTCCGATAGAACTTCAGTGGTTTTTACCTTTGAGTTCTTTTTTAATTTATCCATGATAGACATTAATATCTCCTTCTAAAATTATATTATACCATAAATGCATCAAGCTGTACACTGTCTTTTTCATATTTGATAGTCTGTGCGCGATTATCTTGAACTAAGAATTTAGTCTCGATCATTTTGTTATCCAGCCTTCCTTCAATAAAGGCCTTCACTTGACTCGCCATATCTTCCGCAGTGGTGACTGGAACGTTTTGACAAATCATATTCAGATTCTTTCTTCCACCCTGAAGAACAAAGTCTTTTGGAAGCTTCATGATTTCCATAGCTTCTCTAATCGTAAGATATCTATCTTCATCAGGATGCGTAAGTGCTGTTGGCATATGGCCAACGAAAGCTCCAATCAAACCTTTCGGTATGGTTGTCATCTTTCTCATAATGTTGCCACCACTCTTTAACTTAGCGTGCATACGCTTAGCCTTGGCAGCATCTCTATCAAAGCCTTTTGATTTCATCCACTCACTAACTTTACTGTAAGGAATGTTTCGTTCTTCGATATAGTCTTGTGGGTTTGTTGTTTTTTCAATTTTGTCTGCAAACTCTGAGTGAGTGATGCCGCCCTCTATTTCTTCGAGCACATACTTATAGAAAGGATTGTGTGATGGAACCTGATCATTTGTAAGAATGTCCATAGGGTCATCTGGGTTACGTCCAACTGACCGAATGGTATCTTCGATATTTTCAGGTACACGATTTATATATTCAAGAACTGGTGCTTTTTCACCCTTCCAGAAAAAATAAAATGTTCTATCACGTACCTGGCTCAACCCATGTAACTTTGACATAGTCTTATAAATCGTAAAAGTGTAACCAGCTTCTTCACCAACCTGTCGTAATCTTTCAACCACAGGTTCACCCATCTTGCTTGCTAACCTTGGAGCATTCTCACCCCAGAATACTTTAGGTTGTATTTGATTTAAGACGTATTTAGCTGATTCAATCATCCAATCATTTGCTGCGTTATCAGAAGAAGCTGATGGTGATAGACTACTTAGCCCAGCGCATGGGCAAACAGTATTTACTACATCAACGTTTACTGGAAGTACTCGATACTCATCAAGTAAATGATATGGCACTTCACCACGATAGTATTCAACCAACTGCATATCGTTGGCTTCAAACGCTTTATAGGACAAAATATATTCTGGCAACTTACCAAATACGTTTTGCATAGCAATTGTTTCACCGCCAATGAGTGGTACAATACTCGCAAAATTCATCGAAAAAATTCCTCAAGGCTATTTGATTGACTCGATTCATAAGCTTTTTTATGTTGAATCGTAGTAGCCAATTTGACATGACCTTTCCACGGTCCGGACGTAACTTCTTTTTCGCGAATCTTTACGAAGTCTGGCCACAGTTCATGTAGTATTCTTTGAGCCTCGTTATGAACTTCAAGCGTACGCCATGTAGAACAACCACCGTCTGCATTCGTGTTCGAACATCCCACCATGTATTTAGCAGACACGCGATTCTTAAAGCCACGCGTTAGTAGCTGTAAGTTGACATCAAAGTCTTCAGCACCACCCATGACACGATTCCATTCAATATCACGTGGAAGTTTAGGACCATTGAAGAACCAGTTTGTCATCATGCGTTGATTTTCTCTTACAGGCCACTGCTTTACGTCTGGGATAACCCATGCAGGAAGTAAACCACCAAAGCAGATACCTTCATCCATCCAGCTATCAACTAGATCAAAAGCGTCTACAAAGTCTTGATCAGTAAATTTACGTGATAGCCACTTGGTACCTTCGCCAGGATTCGGTTCCTTGACTACAAACTCAAGGTCATCATCGAATACCATATGACGTGTATCACAAAACTTATTGAAGATCCATTCACGAGTTGGTGCGATACGCTTTATTTCTTCTGGAAGTTTTAGAACCTTATCACCATAGATCTCATTCATCTCATCGTACTCGTGAGGCTGAACGGTAAAGTAAACTTTTTGTTTTAGATTATCAGGTAGGTTTTTATACGTTATCTGATTGTGTGTTCTACCCAGAGTAGGAATAATAATGTGATTAATCATATTGTTTTCCATATAATTCTTCAGTTATAAGAGTATTATACACTATGTATGAAGCTTTGTAAACCTTTAATTACGTCTTTTTCGTATTCTTTATCGTTGAGATTACGATTTAGCGGACTTGGATGAGGAAGCTCATAAAAATCGTAGCCCATTTTATTAGTATAATGTTTCACTTCTTTACCTAAAGTTATAATTTTATTATAATCTTTAAATATCTCATGTAACATAGTTTCACATATTTCACCTTTTTTCAGAGATGTGGCGCTCGATGCACAAAGATTGGTGAAGCTGTATATACCCACATTACATGCATCGAGCCACCGGTTTAATCGCTTCAACGTAGGATTGTTCTGTTTCTGTGTAGTTCTACGACCGCGACTCGGGCTATGTCCTATAACCAGAACTTTATTCATATTTTTTCATCATGTAAGCAATATCAATTTGAAGTTTTTTAATATCTTCCTTGATTTGTAGAATTTCTTGATCAGTAGATAGTGGTGAATAATTTTTTTCATCTTCTTCTCTACTACGACGAACCATATAGTCTTCATAAGATTCTCTAGATAAATTCATACTTGACTCCTGCTTCATTAAACATTTCTTCGGTTTTAGTCCATGATTGTTGCCATAAAACAGGTATTTCCTGATCTCTCATGACAACTCTTTTAATGCCAACCTGAATAATTCCTTTGGCACAATCTGAACAAGCTGGTAGTCCGTGCACGTATAATGTCGACCCATCCAATGACACACCATTATATGAAGCATTATATATGACATTCATTTCTGCGTGAACTACCAGCTCGTATTTCCTCGTACGATCTTCATAACGATCTGGGGAGTCCACAATCCCACGAGGAAAACCATTGTAGCCTTGAGCGAGAACTTGTCCTTTCGGTCCTACTGCGATCGCACCAATTTTTGTTGATGGATCTTTAGACCAGGTAGAGACTTGTTCTGCTAGCTCAAGGTATCTTTTATCCCATTTATTTGACAAGATGAAAATGCCTTTCATAAACATGTAAGTTTTGTACTTGCCAAGTGATATCACCTCCAGTGATTTGTAAAGCATGTTCTTTACAACTATTGAAATCGTCAACTAATCTATCTAGAACATGGCGTTGCCAAGCATAGTCATTCTTATATCCGAACACGACATCGTTTGAGCGCATTTGTACAACTGCGTGTAAGGTGTTATCGCGAATGTAATAAGTGACAGCATTAGTACAAATAAAATCGTTTTTACCATTTTCATTATACTCACTCCAGATAGAAGGACGATTATAAATCATGATAGCGCGACGACTGTATGGATTTGTTATTAGTTCATCGAGTACTAATTCATATTGCTGAAAGTATTTATGACTAAAAATCAACAAGCCATAGTTGCTATTGATTTCACCGTGTTTATTTGCAGAGTATTGCCATGCTTTTGGAGGTTCGCTTTCACGAATATCATTAATGTTTGTTGACTCTGAATAATACCAACCAATCTCGTCATCAATATAGTCTTGATCGGGAGTGCCAAAGATAGATGGCTCATCTGCTAGAAATGAGGCACCAATCAATTCGATTGTTTTCTGACCCGTTTTATCGATTGTAAAAGTTTCATCTTTTAATTCATCGATAAAAAATTGACGAATATCATTCACTTTCATTTTCATGTTCTACTTTCTTTGGACGATTAAGAAAATCACAATCAGGATTTTGACCATCGATAGAACCATTCATATATGCAGCAAAGAATGAAGCATAATTAATGATATCAATACATGAATCCTCAAGTGATTCAAAGTTTGGCTGATAGTTTGGATCAGTTTCCATGGCTTCAATTACAGATTGCATGCGAAGAACTTTGGCATACATTGTATCGAGAATAGTACTACAACCACGAGGATAGTACATAGCTTGACGTACTCGTGAGTTTGGATTTTGATAATCATTACTTTTTTTGTTTTGGATTTCAGCTGCACGCTGAAGAACTTTAAGAGAATATTTCATTTGTTACCTCATATTGTAAAAGCAATTCTGTGTTTTCTCGTTTTACTTTATCGTTTTTGTTGTAAGAAACAGACCAGTGAAATTCTGTAGTTGTTGAAGTCTTGGTTTTTGAAATTGTTAAATGCGCGAAGTTAAAAAAGATGTGATTAGGAATTCTAAAGGTTCTATTATTAACACCATCAATAATGACGATATTATCTGATTTACCTTCTTTATTAGTCAGACCGCCTACCCGCAATGCTGATTTTCCCTGCACAGTTCCAGTATATTTTAATTCGTCCAATATTTTATTGGGTCTTTCAACATCAAAACCGATTGCGTTTCTGACAATACCATTTGTATAAAAAGCATATAGCTCTTCAACTGTATCAGAAATAAGTTTATTTTGTTTTTTTATTACGGCTTTTACTACACTACCGTATTTTTCAATCCAATAAGATTCCAAAGTTGTTTCACTGAAGTCGTACATGATATATCTCCTCATCAATTGTTAGATAT
>CENI01004914.1_pt1 | contig 12976 bp, 16 predicted proteins | sample 530161 | NCBI WGS metagenome assembly CENI01 (sample SAMEA2591107, study PRJEB7988) | marine metagenome | isolation source: saline water (ENVO:00002010), including | reverse complement strand
CAAAACGAAGATTTTGAGTTTGTTTCAGTTTCCTAAATAGGATAGGAGAATCTTATGGCTGCCGAATACACCATCACTCACGACAAAGGAACCACGTTCAAGTTTCACGCACTCTACAAGTCCGCGACTGGTGGGGCAATCAATCTGGCTGGTCAGTCCGCACGAATGCAGGTTCGTCGTAGTCCTGACGATACGCAACTCACGCTGTTCATCACTGGCTCTGGTGTGACAAGTGGTGGTTCAACCGGAGAGTTTGCCGTTGGTGCTGGAGTCGGTGGAACCGGAGGTATCACACTCAATGGTTCTAACTCTGGAGCAGCCGGAACCACAGGTGGTATCTACGTTCAGTTTGATGCAGTTTCATCATCATATCTCCCGACTGGCAGAATGTTCTATGACTTTGAACTTGTGAATGGCGAGGAAGTCACCCGTGTGTTCCAAGGTAGATTTGAAGCAACGGCGAACATTACCCGATGAACAAGATAGAAATTGAAACAAAACGTGAGTCCGTCATCACTGGTAACGAGGGGAAAAATATTTTAGAAATTGAAACCCCACGCGAATCAGTGATCACCGGAGAGCAAACGAATCTCATTATACAAAAGAAAGATGATTCCAAGATTACCCTTTACTTGACCGAGCCGCAGAGTATAATCATTCAGCAACGCTCGGACACGACCGAAACGTATCAAGTATAGGAGTATTTTTTATTATGATTCAATGTGAATTCACCACACCACATACGATTGGTTTTTACTCACTTCATCCAAAAGCAAGGCTCCCCGAAAAGAAGACAGAGGGTGCAGCCTGTTTTGATCTTCACGCTTGTGTTGATGAGCCACTAAAATTAAATCCAAACGAGCGAGTGCTTGTTCCAACAGGATTTATTATGAAAATTCCTGACGGTTATTCTGTTCGTATTCATACACGATCTGGAATGGCTGCTAAAAAAGGAATCGGCTTATCCGTATCAGAGGGTATCATTGACTCTGATTACGTCGAAGAAGTTTTTGTGCCAATGGTTAACAACACGGACAAAATTTTTCACATTCGGGATGGTGATAGAGTTGCTCAGTGTGAATTGGTAAAAAACATTTCTACAAAAGTTGAATGGGTTGAAGAACGCCCGATGCCACGCGGAGGACGCGATGGTGGATTCGGAAGCACAGGAGTCTAATATGTTAGAAAATGTTTTGGTGACTGGTGGTCAAGGTATGCTTGGTTCTTGTATTTCGGGCGGATTGAAACCAAGCCAAGATGAATTGAACTTGCTCAATTACCAAGACCTCTTGCATTATATGAAGGAAAACAATGTCAGTCAAATTATTCACTGTGCAGCAAAGGTAGGTGGTCTTAAGTATAATATCGAACACAACGCAGATATGCTTTCAGAAAATACAGAAATTAACAATAACGTATTCAAGGCTTCTATTGAGTGTGGTGTAAAAAATATTGTTTCTGTTTTGTCTACCTGTGTTTTTCCTGCAAATGCTAAAGAACCATTTGATCATCGAAGTATTTACGAGGGCTTTCCACACCCAACAAACTATGGGTATGCCTATTCAAAACGATTACTTCTTGTTATGTCAAATGCAGTACGACAACAGTATGACATTAATTGCACAACAATCATTCCGTGCAATATGTTTGGACCAAGAGATAATTTCAATCTTGATGAGTGTCACGTTATACCAGCACTGATTAGAAAGGCATATGAATCTACTGACGGAAAATTGGTTGTGGGTGGTTCTGGTTTAGCAAAACGTGAATTCCTTTATTCATATGACTGTGCTAAAGTCATTGAGTGGATGCTGAAAAATTATAACAGCGAAACCCCTTTGATTGTCTCACCACCCAAGAGTGTTTCGATCTCAGAAGTTGCTAAGTTAATTTCTGAAAAATTTGAACTCGAAGTTGTTTGGGATAAAACGATTCCAGATGGACAACTCACAAGAAGTTCTGATACCTCTTTGTTTGAAAGTTTGAATACAGGTGTTGAATTGTCAAACTTCAATGATTGTATTGATACAACCATAAACTGGTTTGTGGAAAATTATAGTAAGGCGAGGTTGTAATTTGAAAATTAAACTTGTTGAAGATACTATTGACTCAAGTGATCTAGTAAAGTTGTCTAAGTGGATCGAAACAAATCCAAGACTCACCAAAGGTGATTTGACTGAACAATTTGAAAGTAAATGGGCAGATTGGATTGGATGCAAGCACGCAGTCTTTGTAAACTCTGGCTCTTCTGCCAATCTTGCTATAATTTACTCGCTGATCATTTCGGAAAAACTCAAAAATAAGAAAATTGTTTTTCCTTGTTTGTCTTGGGTGACAACAGTATCACCTGCGATTCAATTTGGTTTGACTCCTATTCTTTGTGATACAGATAAAGAAACACTTGGTTTAGACCTGATGCACCTTGAGGTCATTTTCAAAGAGCAAAACCCGTCCGTTCTGATGTTGGTACACGCTTTGGGCTTCCCAAACCAAATGAATGAAATTCAAGGGTTGTGTGAAAAATATGATGTTCTTCTGATCGAAGACTCTTGTGAAACTGTAGGTAGCACATACGGTGGTGTCAAAACAGGAAACTTTGGTTTTGCATCTTCCTTTAGCACTTACTTCGGACATCATTTCTCAACAATCGAAGGTGGTTTCGTTTGCACAAACGACACCGACTTTTACAATGTTATCAAGAGCATACGTTCTCACGGATGGTCAAGAGATTTAGATGTTTCTACACAAATCAAATTGAAGTCAAAACACTCGATTGATGATTTTAGAAATCTTTACACCTTTTACTATCCGGGATTCAATCTAAGATCGACAGACTTACAAGCCTTCATTGGTCTTGGACAAATAGAAAAATTAAATGATATTTGTTTTGCTAGAAACAAAAACTACAAACTGTACGACAGGCTAATTAAAAATAGTTTTTGGAAAATTGATGATAGTAATTTTGAATTTGTCTCAAACTTTGCGTATCCTATTATTCACCCAGAGAGAGACAAAATTGTAAACGATCTGATGGATAACAAAATTGAGTGTAGACCGCTTATTGCGGGCAATATGGGTAAGCAGCCGTTCTTCTATGAAAGGTATGGAATGAAAAATTATCCATTTGCAGATGTTATTCACGACTATGGTTTGTATGTTCCAAATCATCAAAAGTTGAAGTCAGATGAAATAGAATTCGTTTGCAGTATAATCAACAAACATACGAGGTAAAAAATGAAATTAAACACTTATTACATCTGCAACAACAAAGGATATATTATTGATCGACTCACGGCTGTCACTCTAAAAAATGAAATGCAGCCCGATGGTAATAAGAAATGGTGTCTGAAATATATTGATGGTAATCGCTATGATAATATGGTATTCAGGACCGATGATAAATTTTGTTGTCACGAATACACTTGGGTAGATCCCGATGCACAATTCTCAGATAAAGTAAGAGAAGGTGCGGAGGAAGAGTTTGAATTTTTTATGAAAAATGGGTATCATATGCCCAGAGATCAAAAGGATTGATTATGACCAGAGATGAATTACTAAAAAACCACGAAGCCATTTGTCAAGAAGCCCGCAATCTTATGGAATTAAAAAATAAAGATTACGCAGGCAACGGTGGCAAAGAACCTTTTGCAAACTTTACTCGCTGTGAGGCGATGGGTGTCTGCACTACGGAGCAAGGATTCCTTGTTCGGATTGTTGATAAATTATCACGAATGAGTTCTTTTATTGAATCCGGAACGATGCACGTTGAAAACGAATCCTTCCACGACTCTTGCGTTGATATTATTAATTATATGGTTCTACTTTCATCCTATATCGGGGAAAAAGAATCTGATTGACTTGAGCCGAACAGAAGGTAGAATACTCGTATGAGTCGCTTCTATACAAATGTGACAATTCGTGGTGACAGAGTTCTGTATCGCGGATACGAGGACGGAGAAAGAGTGGAAGGCGGTATTGACTATCGCCCCACTCTTTTCGTTTCCACAAACAAATCCTCAAAGTATCATACCATTCACGGTCACTCCGTGGAGTCTTTCCAGCCCGGATCTATGTCCGACTGTCGGGACTTCATTGAGCGTCACCAGAGCGTGACTGGGTTTGAAATCTATGGCAACACGGACTACACCTATCAGTTTATTGGTGATAAGTTTCCGGATGAAGTTGATTACAGTATGAAGACCTTGAAGGTCGGATACATTGATATTGAAACGACTTCGGAGAATGGCTTCCCGCAAGTCACGAATCCTCAAGAGAAAGTGAACGTGATTACGCTGGCGGTTGAAGACAGAACCTATGTCTTTGGCTTGGGCGATTTTCAGATTGATGATCCGGACATCATCGCACGACGATACGATGACGAAGTTGATCTGATGTTAGAGTTTTTAGAAGTATGGAAGAAAGAAGACGTTGACATCATCACTGGTTGGAATGTCAAGTTCTTTGATATTCCGTATCTCTATGCACGAATGGATCACCTGATTGAAAAGAAAGCCAACGGTCTGTCTCCGTGGAACTGGGTGCGTAAGCGTGACATCCAGACGCAAGCCGGTGATCGTATCGCATATGAGGTGGTCGGACGAACCATTCTTGATTACTTTGATCTGTATCAAAAGTTTACTTATGTAAACCAAGAGTCATACAAGTTGGATCACATTGCGTTCGTTGAACTGGGTGAGAAAAAGTTGGAGTATGAATACGATCACTTCAAGGACTTCTACACAAATGATTTCCAAAAGTTTGTGGAATACAACATCCAAGATGTTCGGCTGATTCAGAAGATGGAGAAGAAACTTGGTCTGATGGAACTGGCGATGGCACTTGCATACACGGCAAAGGTCAATCTTGGTGATGTCTTTTCTCAAGTCCGAACGTGGGATCAGATCATCTACCACTATCTTCGTGGTCAGGATATTGTTATTCCTCGCAAGAAGAATGGTGGAAAGAAAGATGGTCAAATCATCGGTGCGTATGTGAAAGAGCCGATCACTGGTCGGCACGACTGGATTGTTTCGTTTGACTTGAACAGTCTGTATCCGCACTTGATTATGCAATACAATATCAGTCCCGATACGAAGATGCGTCCGGGCGGATACCCAAACAATCCGTGCATTACAGTTGATGGTGTGCTTGAGGGAACTGATCTTTGTGAAAAGAATCTTAAGCAACTGAAACAACAAAACTTTTCTGTCGCAGCCAACGGTGTCTGTTTTAGAAAAGATCGTCTTGGGTTTATGCCGAAACTGATGGAGAAGTTTTACGCAGAACGCAAGCACTTTAAAAAGTTGATGATTGAAGCCCAAAAGAAAAAGCAGCAGAATCCAGATGATGAAAGTTTGGATTTTGAGATTGCGAAGTATAATAACTTTCAACTGGTGCGAAAGATTCAACTGAACTCGGCTTACGGTGCGATGGGTAATCAGTATTTCAGATACTTTGACACCCATCTTGCCGAAGCCATTACTACATCCGGTCAGTTGTCCATTCAGTATATCGCAAATGAACTGAATGCCTATCTGAACAAAACACTAAACACAGGAGACTATGATTATGTTGTCGCAAGTGATACCGACTCTGTTTATCTTCGGCTTGGGAATCTTGTCCGGGCTACTGCTCAGGGGAAGAGTAAAGAAGAGATCGTACGATTTCTTGACAAGTCCTGCAACGAAGTCATTGAGCCGTTCATCAGGAAAGCCTACGAAACCCTCGCCACAAAAATGAACGCACACGCCAACAAGATGGTAATGGAACGAGAAGTCATTGCCGACGTTGGTGTGTGGACTGCAAAGAAGCGTTATATGTTGAATGTTCATAACTCTGAAGGTGTTCAATACGATGAACCCAAGATGAAGATTATGGGTATTGAAACCACGCGATCATCCACGCCGATGGTCGTGCGTCAAAAGTTGAAAGATGCAATCAAGTTGGTGTTGACAGGAACCGAAGATCAGACTATTGATTTTATTGATGATTTCAAACAGGAGTTTAAAAAGTATTCTCCAGATGAAATCGCGTTTCCCCGTGGGTGTAATAATCTTATCACTTACCAAGATGAGACATACATCTATCGCAAGTCAACTCCTATCGCCGTCAAGGGTGCGTTGATCTATAATCACTTCTTGAAAAAGATGAAGTTGACGGATCGTTATTATGCAATCAACGAAGGTGACAAAGTAAAGTTTTTGTATTTGGCTGTCCCGAATCCGTTTCAGAATACGGTCATCTCGTTTCCGGGTTCTTCCCCGAAAGAGTTTGAACTCAAGGAATATGCAGACTATGACAAACAGTTTGCAGTTTCATTCCTTGAGCCGTTGAAAAATATTCTGGAGAAGGTAGGATGGGATCACGAACGAAGGGCGACATTGTTTTGATTGAATTTGATTACACACAAGACTTTGACACAATAGATTATCGTAAAAATCCCGAAATGTATATTATTGGGCGAGGAGAACAAGGAGTTTTATTGGTTGAACCATACAAATCAGAAATTTGTAGATACTGGAGATTCAGGACTCCAGAAGTGGCTTTCAACTCCGCGAATAAAATATATTCTATGTTTGATGAATATCTTCGTATGGGGGACTTTGTTGGTGCAGATATGGCTCGTAAATTCCTGATGATGGGATGGACGAGAGCAAGGCGATATGCTAATCATCGTGATGGCAAAAAATACGATAATAAAGGAAAAATTAAATCACAAGCAAAGGATCACTTCACTTGTGAAAAAGCAGAATCAGCACGCATTTTTAAACGTGTGTATGATGCCGCACGAACAAATAAAACATATAGAAATATGGTTCGTGAATGGCGAAGAAAGGAGGAAGACCGATGGGGTCAAAAGAACGAGAAATTATTCTTGAAGCGTTGAAGTGTCTTCGCTATGATACTGAACGTGTAGAAAAACTGGTCTTGAAAACGAAGTCCGCTTCGGCAGAAGACCACTCAGAAGTTATTGAAAAATTACAACACATTGATGAATTATTGAAGAAATGGAGAATGGATGTCTAACTTTTTGTCAAACTTGGTTGAAGTATCGGGTAATGAAAATGCCTCGTCTGTCGATAAGGGTCTTGTCTCAGACATTCGTGGCTTTATTGATACAGGGTCTTACACTCTGAACGCTTTGCTTTCGGGATCACTCTATGGTGGCATTCCCGACAACAAGATCACGGCTTTGGCTGGCGAGCAAGCAACTGGTAAAACCTTTTTCTGTTTCAATATTTTGAAAACCTTCCTTTCAGATAATCCTGACGGTGTGGTTCTCTACTTTGATTCAGAGCAAGCAATCACTTCGCAAATGTTCTCCGAGCGAGACATTGATCCTTCGCGGGTGGCTGTGTTGCCTGTGTCTACGATTGAAGAGTTTCGTCATCAGATGATTCAGGTCGCGGACACCTATCGTGCAGAGTCCGACAAGAAGCCTATTCTTGTGATTCTTGATTCACTCGGCAACTTGTCTACCATCAAAGAAATGGAAGACACTGCCAGCGGTAAGAATGTTCGTGATATGACAAAAGCCCAAGCATTGAAGGCAACTTTCCGAACGCTCACCGTCAAGTGTGGATCGGCTGGTATTCCGCTGCTGATTACAAACCACACCTATGATGTCGTTGGGTCTTACGTTCCGATGAAAGAAATGTCCGGTGGCTCTGGTCTGAAATACAACGCAGGCACAATCGTGTTCCTGTCCAAGAAGAAAGTCAAGGACGGAACGGATGTGGTGGGCAACATCATCAAGTGTAAGTTGCAAAAGTCACGGGTTACGAAAGAAAACTCTATTGCAGAAACTTTGTTGAACTATGAGACTGGTCTTTCACCCTACTATGGTCTGACCGACATTGCAGTGAAGCACGGAGTGTTCAAGAAAGTATCAACTCGTATTGAACTTCCCGATGGCAAAAAAGTTTACGAAAAGCAAATCAACGAAAACCCTGAAAAGTATTTCACTGATTCTGTGATGGAACAACTTGAAGTTGCGGTTGCAAAAGAATTCAAGTATGGTTCGGCAGTTGAGGATGAAGTTGAAGAAATCAAGGTTGAAGATGCCGACTAATTACACAATTGTTGAAGGCAAAAATTCAGCAGCCGCAGCAATACGCATCGATGAAGGCAAATACAAAGACGTTGTATTGAACTACGGTAAAGTAGGATTCGATGAGCGTGAGGGTGAGTGTCGATTATATTTTGACTACTTTGTTCTTGAAAACGAAGAGGTAGTCGAGGATAATGATGACTTCAAAGAGGTCATCGGTGACATTCTTGTTGAATTGTTAGAACACCACACAGAAGAAGGCGGTTTTGATGGAGACAATGGAAACCATCATCCTGAAGAATCTGATTCAGAATGAGGATTATACTCGTAGAGTTGTCCCGTTCTTAGATGAAGAATATTTCAAGGACAGAAACGAACGAACAGTTTATACTATTATTCGTGATCATATTCACAAATACAATCGTCCACCAAATCGTGATGCTCTAATTATCGCGTTGGATGATCGTGGAGGTATGACGGAGCAATCTTACAAAGACACATCCATCATTATCAAGTCACTCACAGAGACACTTGATCCAGTGGACAATGAGTGGTTGATGGACCAGACTGAGAAGTTTTGCAAAGACAAAGCAGTCTACAACGCGATCCTTCGGTCGATTGAAATTATTGATGGAAAGTCTAAGAATGAAACAAAGAATGCTATTCCGAATATTTTGTCCGACGCACTCTCAGTTTCGTTTGATGAGCAGATTGGTCACGACTACATCTCAGATGCCGATGACCGCTTTGACTTCTATCATAAAGTAGAACACAAGACTCCGTTTGACTTGGATCTTTTCAACAAGATTACAAACGGTGGTGTCCCGAACAAGACTCTGAATGTGATTCTTGCTGGCACTGGTGTTGGTAAGTCTTTGTTTATGTGTCATCACGCTGCGTCTTGCTACGCATCTAATCTGAATGTTCTTTACATCACCTGTGAAATGGCAGAGGAAAGAATCGCAGAAAGAATTGATGCAAACCTGATGGATCTCACGATGGATGAACTTCGGCACTTGCCAAAAGTTTCATATGACAAAAAGTTAAGTCGGGTAAAGGAAAATATCAAAGCAAAAATTATTGTTAAAGAATATCCGACAGCAACCGCAAACGCAAATCATTTTAGACATCTGCTTGAAGAACTTAAACTGAAAAAGAACTTTAAGCCAGATGTAATCTTTATTGATTATTTGAATATTTGTGCATCATCCAGATTCAAAGCAGGAGGGAACACAAATTCATATATGTACATTAAGTCGATTGCAGAAGAACTTCGTGGGCTTGCAGTGGAGTGGGATGTCCCAATCTTCACAGCCACACAGACGAACCGAACAGGCTTTGCGTCCAATGACTTTGGGTTAGAGGACACTTCTGAATCTTTCGGTTTGCCTGCGACAGCCGACCTGATGTTTGGTCTTATCTCCACCGAAGAGTTGGAAGAGCAAGGCAAAATTATGGTAAAACAATTAAAGAATCGTTACAATGACGTAGCGACAAATAGAAAGTTTGTCGTAGGAATAAATAGAGGTAAGATGAAGTTATTTGATGTCAGTAATTCTGAAATCAATCTGCAAAATGCTGGACAGGATGCAGATGATCTAGTAGACTCTGCTGGTTACGATGGAAGAAATTTTGACGATAAGTTTAAGTCAAGTAAAAGTAAATTTAACACATTGAGGTTTGAAGATGTCTGAAAGAAATCATAATCGTAGATACGACCCATACAAAGATCCACGAAACCACCTTCGCGGCATTGATCGTGAGGAACTGGAAGAGTGGCGACAATGGGCGAATGAGTGGAAGCGTTCCGGCTCACGCAAGCAACTTCGTGAAAACGTGAACAAGAACCGCCGTGGTCGCCTTTCTTGATAAAAAATACATAAACCTTGTCTCACCACAATTAGACAGATTCGCTTGGCAAAAGGCTACTCTTGCTAACTGTCGCTGTCCCTTGTGTGGTGATTCAAAGAAGAATCCAAACAAGAAGCGTGGATTCTTTTATGAGCGTCAAGGTAGGTATTACTACAAGTGTCACAACTGTGGTGCGGCGATGGGTCTTTCCAAGTTTTTGGAAACTGTCAGTCCTGCATTGTATTCAGAGTTTAGGCTTGAGTGGTTGAAAGAAAAGTCTGGTGAGATGATTGAAACTCACGGGATCACAACCACTGGAATCAATGAAAAGTTTAAGCCTGTTGCAAGGGTTGAAAATCTAATCAAGATTTCTGATCTTTGTCCGGAGCATCCTGCAAGACAGTATCTTGAGAGTCGGAAGATTCCGAAACTGGATGAACTATTCTTTGCCGAGGACTTTGGTAAAGTAGCCCGACAGATTGATCCGAAAGTTTTCCTACAACCCGAAGAAAGAATCGTCATTCCTTTCTATGATGATGACGGTCATATGATCGGCATTCAGGGACGAGCAATCGGAAAGTCTGAACGAAGATACATCACAATCAAATCGCCCGACCACGAACGATTGTTTTATAATCTTCACAAGGTAAATGTGAATGAAAAAATCTACGTCACCGAGGGTCCGTTTGATTCTATGTTTTTGCCGAACGCGATTGCGATGGTGGGTGCTGCGAAGTCAGTCAACCTTCCAGACAAGTTAAAGAACGCGGACATTGTTTTTGTGATGGACAACGAACCACGAAGCGTTGAGATCGTGGAGATGATGAGAAAACTGATCGCAAAAGGACACAAGGTTTTCATTCCCGAACGACTTGAACAAAAAGATATCAATGATATAGTGTTATCAGGAAAAAGAATTGATAATATTGTTGAATACATTGATGAACACACTTATGATGGAATCCTTGCACAAGCAAACTTAGGACAGTGGGAGAAGACAACAGTAAGATGGAAAATTTGAAAACTACAATTGAACACGGAGTCTACAACGTTGACCACTCCATTCTTCATCGTCAAGTTGTTGAAGTTGCAACCGATTGGTTTCTTGACAAATTCAACATTCAGAACCCTGAAAAAACTATCAAGATCAATCTCACTGATTACAAGATGTTGAAGTGTTGGGGCGAGTCATACAAGCAAGACGAAAACTTTTATGTTATCAGTATCGCCACCGACCAATACCTTCGTGATTTCGTTGCCACACTGATGCACGAACTCGTTCACGTTTTGCAATGGGAGCGTGATGAGTGGGAGGATGACGGTGAGAGGGAAGCCGAGGACAAACAGTATGAACTCGCTGATGAGTTTTGGAAAGAGGATTTGATCCGATGATCAAAAAAGTTTTGTGGTGGATTTTGTGTCTAGGAAAATGTGGAGTAAGAACTAAATGAATGTATTGGGTGAAGGTAAAGTTGATCTGATTGATTATATGGGATCTGATTTGACAGTGGTAAACGCTGCAAGAGTTTCTTTTAATAAAGAATCAAAATGGACGATTGATGTTGAAGCCGAGAAGCGATTGAAAGAAACAGAGTGTCACTTCACTCCAGATATGATCAACAAACTTGAGGAAAAGGATGAGAAGTTGATTCGGTATCTTGCCAAGCACAAACATTGGACACCATTCTCCCATCCACAAATTACTCTTCGTGTCAAGGCTCCCGTTTCTATTCGCACGCAGTTGTTCAAACATAAAGTCGGACTGACGGAAAACGAGGTGTCTCGCCGTTATGTGAAAGATGATCCAACCTTTTACATTCCGCACTGGAGAACACAGCCGCTCGGTGGTGCAAAACAGGGTAGCGAAGATTTTATGGAAGACAAAAAGAAAGTTGAATTCTATGATGAACAAATGAATAATCTTTGCAGATATTCTTTTGACTTGTATAGAGAACTTATAGATAATGGCATCGCACCAGAACAAGCAAGGTTCTGTTTGCCACAAGCAATGTTTACTGAATGGTATTGGACGGGCAGTCTTGCGGCGTTCGCAAGGGTTTGTAGTCTTCGTCTTGATGAACACGCTCAATGGGAGGTTCGTCAATACGCAAAGGCAATTGATTCACTGATCCAACCATTGTTTCCGGTTTCTTGGAAGTATCTGTGCGACGGAAAGGAAAATGAATGAGTCTACCAACGCTTTACCAATCTTTTATTCATACTTCAAGATATGCCAGATGGCTTCCAGAGGAGGGTCGCCGTGAAACTTGGGATGAAACAGTCGCAAGATACTTTGATTTCTTTGAAAGTCATCTTCAAGAAAAGCACGGATATCGTGTTTCTCCGAAGGAACGAAAGGAACTTGAAAATGCAGTTTTGAACCTTGAAGTGATGCCATCAATGCGAGCGTTGATGACGGCTGGTGAAGCATTGAAGCGTGACAATGTTGCAGGATACAATTGCTCATACGTCGCCGTGAATCGCCTCAGAGCCTTTGACGAAATTCTGTATGTTCTGATGTGCGGAACTGGCGTAGGCTTCTCAGTGGAGCGTAGGGAGGTAGATAACCTTCCTGTGATTGCTGAGGATTTTCACCCAACAGAAACGACAATTGTGGTAGCCGACTCTAAGATTGGTTGGGCAAAAGCCTACAAAGAACTCGTTTCACTTTTGTCAATGGGTCAGATTCCAAAGTGGGATGTGAGCAAAGTCCGTGCTGCTGGTGAAAGATTGAAAACTTTTGGTGGTCGCTCCTCCGGTCCCGAACCGTTGGTGGATTTGTTTAAATTTACAGTCGCCACCTTCCAAAAGTCTGCTGGACGTAGACTTACTTCCATTGAGTGTCACGATATCGTTTGCAAAATCGCAGAGATCGTCGTGGTCGGTGGTGTTCGTCGTTCGGCTTTGATTTCACTTTCTTCTTTGCAAGATGACAGAATGCGTGATGCCAAGTCTGGACAGTGGTGGGTCACTGATGGACAGCGTGCTTTGGCGAACAACTCGGCTGTCTACGATGGTCCTGTTGAAGTCGGTCAGTTTATGGAAGAATGGCTTTCACTCTACAAGTCAAAGAGT
>CENI01013453.1_pt1 | contig 13014 bp, 14 predicted proteins | sample 530161 | NCBI WGS metagenome assembly CENI01 (sample SAMEA2591107, study PRJEB7988) | marine metagenome | isolation source: saline water (ENVO:00002010), including | reverse complement strand
AGAAGGTAAATCTAAATCTGGTGGTTTAAACAAAAAAGGTGTAGCATCATATAGAAAAGCTAATCCTGGAAGTAAACTTAAAACTGCTGTAACTACAAAACCAAGTAAATTAAAAAAAGGATCTAAAGCATCTAAAAGACGTAAATCATTTTGTGCAAGAATGAAAGGTATGAAAAAGAAACTTACATCTGCTAAGACTGCAAACGATCCTAACTCAAGAATAAATAAATCATTAAGGAAATGGAACTGTTAAATGGATGAATTTAAATTAAAAGCCATTATCTCATCAGAGATAGAAAATGCTAATGGTTATTTAGGTGGTGAACTAACCACACAAAGAAACAAATCATTAGAATACTATTTTGGTGAACCATTTGGAAATGAACAAGAAGGTAGATCACAAGTTATATCTACTGATGTATCGGATACTATTGAAAGTATACTACCACAAGTAATGAGAACATTTACTGCATCTCCAAAAGCAGTACAATGTGTAGCTAACAAAGCAGGTGATGAACCTATAGCTAAACAAGCTACCGATTATTTAAATCATGTATTCTACAAAGACAATGATGGTTTTACTGCGCTGTATACATTCTTTAAAGATGCCTTATTGCAAAAGAATGGTATAATGAAAGTCTATTGGGATGATTCAATGGATGTTGAAAAATCTACTTATATAGGATTAACAGATGATGAGTTTGCTATGTTATTAGCAGATTCAGAAATAAAAGTATTAGAACATACCGAGTACGAAAAAGATAATGCAGCTGCACTAGCAGAAGCTAATCAGTATCTAGGAGATAGATTAATACCAAATGAAGTATCTATTCCAGAAAAAACACATGATGTAGTAGTAAACAGAATTAAAAAAAGAGGTAAGGTATCTATTGAAAATGTACCGCCAGAAGAATTCTTAATAGCAAGGAACGCTAAGTCAATTAAAGATGCTGCCTTTACAGCACATAGAACTTATAAATCTAGATCTGATTTAGTAGAAATGGGATTTGATCCTGAAGTTATTGCTGACTTACCTGCTAACCAGAATGTAAATTATTCAGAAGAACATCTTACTCGTTCATTAGGAGAAGATGATCAGTTTCATCCAACAACAGATAAAGCAAATGAAGAAATACTAATATACGAATGCTATATCAAATTGGATGAAGATAAAGATGGTATTGCCGAATTACGAAAAGTAACTGTAGCAGGTGATAGCTCATATGAAATCTTAGATAATGTGCCTTATGACAGATGCCCATTCGTAAGTGTAACACCTATTCTAGTGCCACACAGGTTTTACGGAAGATCAGTATCAGAACTTGTTGAAGATGTACAATTAGTTAAGAGTACAATTATGAGACAGTTGTTAGATAACATGTATCTAACTAACAATAATCGAGTTGCAGTTATGGATGGTCAAGTTAATCTTGATGATCTATTAACAAATAGACCTGGAGGAATAGTAAGAACTAAACAACCTCCTGCATCAGTAATAACACCTATGGCTAGTCAACCACTCAACCAAGCTGCTATGCCATTATTAGAATACTTGGATACAGTAAGAGAACAAAGAACTGGAGTAACAAGATACTCACAGGGAATGGATGCTGACTCATTAAATAAAACAGCAAGTGGTTTGAATCAGATTCTGACACAAGCACAGTTGCGTGTTGAATTAATTTGCAGAGTATTCGCTGAAACAGGTGTTAAAGAACTATTTAATAAAATATTAGAAATTGTTACTAAATACGAAACTAAAGAAAAGATTATTCGTGTAAATGAACAGTACGTTACTATGATGCCTATGGAATGGACCAACAAATGTAATGTTGAAATACAAGTAGGACTTGGAACTGGTAGTAAAGAACAAGAGCTGCAGTTGCTAAATGTTATCTTAGAAAGACAACTACAAGCAATTAACTTACAAAAATCTGCTGCTGGTCCTATGGTTAATTTAAGAAATGTACACAATACACTAACTAAATTAGTAGAAGCTGCAGGTCTTAGAAATGTTGAAACATACTTTACAGATCCAGTAGTAGGTGCATCACAAATGCCACCACCTCGACCACCACAACCTACAGAGTTTGAAAAAGTTACACTGGCTCAAGTACAAGGTGAGAATCAACGTAAGATCCTTGATACACAAATAAAAGAAAAAGAGTTAGAGTTAAAAACTCAAGAAATGATGCTAAACATGGAAGTACGCATCAAAGAGCTAGAAGCTAAATATCAAATGAATATAGATTCAAATGAAATAAAAAAAGAAATTGCAAATATGCCTAAACAAAGTAATATTGCAAATGTAGGAGATCTAGGACAAGAAACTGTAAAACAACAAAAACAATTCTTTGACCCAAATAATCAATGAGTGAAATAAAACTTAATCAAGAAATAAACAAAGGACAGATCTCAGAAACCATATTAGAAAATGAGGTATTTAAAGAGGCTGTATCTGCTATAAAAGCAGATTACATGAATCAATTAATATCTACTTCTTACAAAGATTCAGATAGCAGAACTGCTATATGGATAGCCTATCATCAGTTAGATAAGATCATTGGTCACCTAACAGAATTGATGAACACTGGCAAACTAGCCTCTAAACAACTAGAGGATATTAAAACCTTAAAATAGGAGGACATTTATGTCTGATGCTGAACAGCAGCCAACTACCCTTAATGTGGGTGGAGCTGCAGAAACTATCAGTGGCTTATTGAACCCTACAGCGGATAATCAAAATGCTACGACTACAACCGAACAGGTAGTAGAGGAAAATACAGAACAAACGGATATTAATCCAAGTGATGTTCCAAACAAAAACTTGTCTGAAGTTGAAGAAACCCAAGAAGATATTCCCCAAGAATCGGAGGATATTGTAACACAAGAAGTTCAGGAACCCATATACCCCGTTACTATTAACGGACAACAATATGAGGTCAACCAGGAAGAACTTATTAATGGATATCAACGACAAGCTGATTATTCTCGTAAAACTGAAGAATTATCTATTGAACGAAAGCAACAAGAAGATACAATCCGAAGAGAACGAGAAACCCTTCAATCTCAATTAAATAACATAAGTCAATTAGAGCAATCTTTAAGAACTCAATTAGATACAGAAATGGCATCTATTGATTTTGATAAGATGTATGAAGAAGATCCTGCTGGAGCTGCTAGATTACAATATCAAATGCAGAAAAGACAAAGGGATCTTGAAACTACTAGACAACAATTACAATCTAGTCAGCAAGAAGAATATCAAAAGTATATTCAAGAACAAGAGAAACAAATGTACTTGAAAATGCCTGAGATGAAAAATCCAGAAACAGCTGTAACTGCCAGAAACGATATGAAACGATATCTAACTGATACTGGTTACAATCAAGCTGAAATTGGAAATCTTACTGATCATAGGATGCTTTTAATTTTAAAAGATGCCATAGCTTATAAAAAGCTACAATCTTCTAAACCAGGCATATCTAAGAAAATATCAAATGCTCCTAAAGTTGTAAAAGCTGGTACTGCTCAATCTAAAGACGATAAGTTAAATTTAAGAAGGAATGAAGGTTTTAAACGCTTGAAGAAAAGTGGTCATCTAAAAGATGCTGCTGCTATCTTTAGGCAAAATCTTAAATAATCTTATCTTAAAAGGAGATAATTATGGCTCAACCAAGCAATACCTTTGACACATACGATACAAAGGGATTAAGAGAAGATCTTGCTGATGTAATTTACAATATTTCACCAGAAGATACTCCGATCCTTTCAGCCATTCCTCGTGCCAAAGCAACAAGTACAAAACATGAATGGCAAACTGACACATTAGCTGATGCAGCTGCAAATGCTGTGATTGAAGGTGATGATGCTACTACTGATGCAGTTTCTGCAACTGCAAGAGTACACAACTTCACTCAAATCATGGACAAAGTGATCCTATTAACAGGAACACAATTTGCTGTTGACGGTGCTGGTCGTGCTGATGAAATGGCTTACCAAATTGCTAAGAAATCAAAAGAACTTAAAAAAGACATGGAATTTGCTCTTATTAAAGAGAATCTTTCTGTTGTAGGTTCTGCTTCTGCTGCAAGAGAGTTAGGCTCATTATCAACATGGTTAACACAAGGTGATGCTGCTGGTTCACTATCTGCAGGATTTAATGCTGCAACTGGTTTGACTAGAGCAACAACTGGTGGAACACACCGTGCATTAACAGAATCAATTCTTAAATCAGTTGTAAAAACTGTATATGAGAATGGTGGAGATGCTGATATGTTAGTAGTACCACCTTCTGTTAAACAGACTGTGTCTACTTTTAACGCTAACACAACTCGTTTTGGTCCAGCTGGAGAAAGAGTCGAATATGCTGCTATAGATGTTTATAGCTCAGATTTCGGTGATATCCAAGTTGTACCTAACAGAGTTATGGCTCTTACTAATGAGAATTTTGCATTCTTATTACAAGCTGACATGTTAGCTGCTGCATATCTACGTGATTTCAGTATCAATGACCTTGCTAAAACTGGCGACTCTGAAAGAGTTCAACTACTTGTTGAATGGACTTTAGAAGTTAGAAATGAAAAAGCTCATGGTATTATTGCGGATATTAATCAGTAATAACTAGTATTGTGGGGGAGTTTCGGCTCCCCTACTTTATAATCATTCTAAGGAAGAAAATATTATGTATTATTTATACGACACAGTACAAAAAGTAGATTACACAGGCACAGCTGCAAGTAGTAGTGCATTAGGTGGTCAAACTAGATTTGTACGTTTATATGCTACAACAGATTGCCATGTTAACTTTAGTGGTACTGCAACTGCATCAATGACACCAATAGCTGCTAAAGATTATGAAATAGTCAAATGCCATCCAGGCGGAACTATTTCTGTAATTAGAAATTCATCTAGTGGCAGTTTATTTATAACAGAACTTACGGAGTAATTATGACCACTAAACATTACAATCCTAACTATAAAGTAGGAACTACACAAGCTCTTGGAATAACTGGTTCATCAGCTGCTACAGCAAATGGAGCTAGTGATGGAATTTATGATGTTCGTATTGTTTGTACTGTAGATTCTTATGTAGAGTTTGGTACTACTCCAACTGCTACAACCAGTAGTTTGATTATACCTGCTTATACTCCAGAACACTTTAAAGTTGAGCCAGGTACAAAAGTAGCATTCTTGTTGGTAGGTTCTACTACAGGACAAGCTAGAGTTACAGAACTTACACAATAATGACTACTTGGGTAAGACGACATTCTATTAGAGGGCAAGATAGATATAGAGATAGAAGAACAGATATAAATTTAGAGTATATAGACAATGAGGATGGTACATCATTGTTACAGGAAGATGGACATAACCTTATGTTTGAACAAGCTATTGGTCCTGTACATAGCGGAAGAGCTATTAATAATTAATTTAAGGATTTAAAATGACAGATAAGAAAATTAGCCAATTACCAGAAATTACAACACCAGCTAATAGTGATATAATACCTGTAGTAGATGTAGATGCTAATACAACTAAAAAAATAACTGCAGCTAATTTAACTACATTTATTAATAATAGTTTTCCTGCTGAGACTATTAGAGATACTATTGGTGATATGCTTACTGGTAATACTGAAACAGATATTACAGTAACTCATGATGATGCTAATGATAAAATTAATTTTGTTGTAAGTGTATCTGCTAATAATTTACCTGGATCAATAGATGCTGCTAAAATAGCTGATGGCAGTGTATCTGATGCAGAATTTCAAAGATTAGATGGAGTAACTTCTGATATACAAACACAATTAGATGCTAAATTAAATAAATCTGGTGGCACTATGACAGGTGTTATTGCTATGGGCAGTAATGCTATTACAACATCTTCTACTGTAGATGGTAGGGATGTAAGCGCAGATGGAACCAAATTAGACGGTATTGAAAGTTCTGCAACAGCGGATCAGACAAATGCTGAAATTAGAGCAGCTGTTGAGGCTGCAACAAACAGTAATGTTTTTACAGATGGAGATCATACAAAACTAGATGGTATAGAATCAAGTGCTACTGCTGACCAAACTAATGCAGAAATAAGAACTGCTGTAGAAGCAGCCTCTGATTCAAATGTGTTTACTGATGCTGACCACACTAAACTAAATGCTATTGAAGCAAGTGCAGACGTTACTGACACTGCAAATGTTACTAGTGCTGGTGCATTAATGGACAGTGAGTTAACTGATATAGCTGCGGTTAAAGGAATTAACCAAGCATTAGCTACAACTAGCTCTCCAACTTTTGCAGGTATAACTGGTCCTTTAACTGGTAACGCAAGTACAGCAAGTACACTGGCAACAGCTAGAACTATTAATTTAGGCGGTGAAGTAACAGGATCTGCAAGTTTTAATGGTGGATCTGATATTACAATTACAGGAACTATTGCTGCAAATTCTATTGGTATAAATGAATTAGCTTTATCTGACGGTACTGCTGATCAGTTTCTTAAAACAGATGGATCAGGAACTATATCTTTTGCTAGTGTTACTGGAGCTACTACTATTAATAATGCTGTAGCCAATAGATTAGTGTCTATTGCAAATGTTACTACAGATTTTGATGGTGAAGCAAACTTAACATTTGATGGATCTACATTAGCATTAACTGGAAATATGACTGCTACAGGTACTGTTGATGGTGTTGATATTTCTGCAAGAGATTCAGTATTAACTTCTACAACTACTACTGCTAACGCAGCTTTACCTAAAGCTGGTGGCACAATGACTGGTGTCTTAGCTATGGGAAACAATGCTATAACTACTTCATCTACAGTAGATGGTAGAGATGTAGCAACAGATGGATCAAAATTAGATGGAATTGAAACAGGTGCAACAGCAGATCAAACTGCTAGTGAAATAAGAACTCTTGTTGAATCTGCAACTGACTCAAATGTATTTACTGATGCTGACCATACAAAATTAAATGCTATTGAAGCATCAGCAACTGCTGACCAGACAAATGCTGAAATAAGAACTGCTGTAGAAGCTGCTAGTGATTCTAATGTTTTTACAGACGCTGATCATACTAAATTAAATGGCATAGAATCTAGTGCAGATGTTACTGATGCTGCAAATGTTGGTACTGCTCTTACAGCATTTTCAACTGGTACAGATGCAGCGTCTACAGATTTAATACCATATTATGATGTTACTGCTGGAGCTTGGGAAAAAGGCACAATTGCAAATGTAGCTTTACAAGGTCCTGCAGGACCAACAGGTCCGACAGGTGGAACAGGTCCAAGTGGCTCTAATGGCTCAGATGGTGATACAGGACCAACAGGACCAGCAGGTCCTACAGGTCCAAGTGGTCCAACTGGTCCAACAGGACCGACAGGACCAGCGGGTAATAATGGTAGTAATGGTGGAACTGGACCGACAGGTCCTACTGGACCTACTGGACCTACAGGTGGATTTACTACAAACTCAAATGCTCAAATAAATAGTTTAGGTGTTGGCACAGGAGCGTCAGGTACTGGTGGAGAAATTCGAGCTACAAATAATATTACAGCATTCTATAGTGATCCTGCTCTTAAAAACTTTCATGGCAATATTGAAGGAGCTTTAGATAAAATTGATCAAATTGGTGGTTATTATTTTACTGAAAATGAACTTGCTAAATCTTTAGGTTATAGTAATAATCGTAGACAGGTTGGTGTTAATGCAAAAGAAATTGAAGCAATACTACCTGAAGTAGTTACTGAAGCTCCTATCTCACCTGAGTATTTAACGGTGTGGTATGAAAAATTAGTACCACTACTAATTGAAGGTATTAAAGAGCTTCGTAAGGAAGTAAAAGAATTAAAGTGTAATAATAATTAATGTATATTAATCCAGAAAACAAAAGCCCTATATTTATTATTCATAATTGTTTAAATCTTGAGAAAAGAAACAAAATAATTGAAGTATATAAAGATCGTACTGTATTAGGAACACATCAATCAAAATCAGAACAAAACAAAAACAAAAGAAATTCTAACGTTCATTTTATTGAAGATAATCCACAAATAGCTATGATGTTAATGTCTTTTATTAAAGTAGGTAATCATTTAACGCAATATAATTATGATTTAACTTCAAATGAAATGCCACAATTTACTTCTTACGGTAAAACGCAACATTATAATTATCATGTTGATAGTGATTCTCATATTGGTAGAAAATTTATTTTTGATTTACCAAAAGAAAACAATTTAGCTTATACAGATGATGTTAATTTGATAAATACTGTTAGAAAAATGTCATGCAGTTTAATATTAAATGACGATTATGAAGGTGGAGAATTCTGTACAAAAATTTTAATAGAAGGTAAAATTGTAGAACATACTATTCCTGCTAAAGCAGGTGATATATTAATATTTCCTTCTAATATTACGCATGGTGTAAAACCAGTAACCAAAGGTATACGCTACTCACTTGTAATGTGGGCAGCTGGACCAACTTTTAAATAGGAAAAAATTTTTATGGCTGTTCCCAGTAGTGGTGCGATCTCTCTTAATGACTTTCATACTGAAGCGGGGGGAAGTAGTGGATCGCAGTGTTCTCTTAATGACTCAGACATTAGAGGTCTAATTGGTAAAGGTTCAGGTGCAACTATGTCATTCAACGAATGGTATGGAGCTTCAGGTTTATTGTGGACACCCACAATGACTGTTGGACAACAGTCTAATAAAAGTGGTACGGTTTCAGGTTACTTTAACAATGTAGGCGGTCTTACTGGTGGTTCTATAAATGATACCACGGTTGATTTTCTTAGTGGTAATGGTTTAAGCGGTATATATCACGTTGGCAGTAGTAGTTCAGTAGTTTTTGCTACTACTTATAGTGGTTCTAATACAGGGTTTACTTCGATGAAAGTAGGTTTTAGTGGTGGTTCTGCACCATTGTCTTCTTTTACTCAATTTAATAGAGCAAGTGCTAGTTTTAGTAGTGGTAACTGGACTTGGACTGGAGCATCTAATCCGTTTACAACAGGTGCGAATATAATAATACAGTTTGAATAATTATGAATATACTTTTTATAGAATACCCTCATGCACACTTTCAAAAACAACGTAAATTAGTTGAAGCTGGACATACAGTTTATACTAATTGGCAAGATTGTGAGTATTACAAAAAATTTAATATTAATACAATTAATTTTACTAATCACTGGTCACAATGGACTGAAGATAATTGCCAAGAAGTAATAGATAAAATTAATGAATTAAATATAACAACCGTAATAGTTGGTTTACCTACTTTGTATTGGTTAAGAGATAAGATGCCTGAAGGTGTAACATATTTAGGTGCAACACAATTAGCAGCAGAAGCAGAAATAAATAAATTTACTACTCGTAATGCAATAGCTGATTTAGGTATTAAAGTTATACCAATAGTTGCTGAAGGTAATACTGCAAATATTGATTTTACATCTTTTACTGAAAGACCAGTAGTTATAAAAGCTAAAGATACAACTAATTCTGCTAGAGTTTTACAAGTGGGACAAGATACAATTGCGGAAAATTATTATAAAGATTTATCTGTTAACGAACACTATGATTATTATATAGAACAGTTTTTACCTAACATGAAATTAGAGGTGGAAGTTTATTTCTGCATAGCTAATGGTAAATGGTCTATTTATTATAGTGGTGAACTAAGAGGTGAAACAGAACGTAGAGATTTTATAAGTAATGCTCCTGACGGTGCATGGACTACTACTTGTACTTTACATAAGATACCTGATAATTTAAGTGCAGTAGTTACAGCTAATGCTAAAACTTTTTTAAACTGGTTAGCTCCTCAAGGGGGTAATTATACAGGCTCAGTAAATTTTGCTATTGATAATAATGATGATGTGTACTGGGTAGAAACTAATACACGAGAAGATGCTTTTAGTTGCTTACCATTGTATTTTTCAGGTGATGTGTATTTAGAAGCTATAACATCTAACCCTCAAAAATATATTGTAGATACTACTGATTGGGTTTTCACTACTGTTGTATCAACAATAAACAATGATCCTAATCAAGTTTATCCACTTGAAATGCATGATAAATACAACATTGAATATCCAAATTGTTTACAATATTACAATGATACATATCATAGTTATTTAGGCGGTGTAGTTATACATTCACAAGGTCCACTACCTTCAGAATTTATAAATAAATTAACAGAGAATAATTATGTTCTTATATAAAGTAGAAAACAAAAAATCTAAATTGCAAGGTGAGGGTTTATTTACTTTAGAAGATATAAAAAAAGGTTCTGTAGTTTTTTATTGGGGAGTTGAGGAAGAAGGAGATAGAGTAATTAGTGAAGATGTTTATTTAGAAAAACGTAAAGACTTATTAGATGAAACTTTTCAAAAAACAGCCATACGTTATGTGCATGATAAGTTTCTTCACTGTACTGAGTGGGGTTTAGATTGTTACATGAACCACTCATACCATCCAAATATTTTATATTATTGTGGTCTAGGATTTGCAAAAGAAGATATAAAACAAGGTGATGAATTAGTAGCAAATTTTGAATATTTTTTATCAGATAAAGATTCTGCATATTTCACAGATGCAGAAACTGGTTTAAAAGTTATTGGTCTTGAGCATGACCAATGTTTAAAACAACAAGCTAAAGAAATATTTTCATTATTTAGTGATAAAATGATTTGTAAAATTGATGGTTGTTGTGAACATTTAGACTTTTTACCAAAAAATAAAAATAAGGAACAAAACAATGCCTAATGATGATAAAATTCATATAGATCGTAATGATCACAAATTAATCATTGAAAAAAAACAAGATGTAGCTCCAGTATTAGAGCAAAACAAATTGTTTAGAAATCATATACCTGAAGCACAAAAAGGTGATTTGCAAAGAATTGCACAGATACCATTAATTGCACTGCAAATAAAAACTAAAGAATTATTTGGGCATTCTAATTGGCACAGGTTAGACAAAGATACACAAAAAACTATTATTAGACGAATGGTTAATAGTAGTGAATATGCACATTTTAGAACAGGAAACAAAGGATTATAATGGCACTTAATACTTATTCAGGATTACAAGCATCTGTTGCAAACTTTTTAGCTAGAACAGATTTAGGTACAGAAATTATAGATTTTATTGCTTTGACAGAAGCAGAATTTAATAGAGAGCTGCGTATACGCCCTATGGAAACTACTATAAGTTTTACTATAGATGCAGAAACAGAAACATTACCTACTGGTTTTTTAGGTGTAAGAAGTTTCTTTTTAAATAGTAGTGGTAAACAAGTATTAACTTTTATTACACCATATCAACAACATCAAACACAAGGATCTAGCACAACTGGATTACCTAAAGCTTACAGTATTGAGGGTTCTAATTTTAGATTTAGTCCTATACCATCAGGTACAAGCACAGCAACATTAACGTATTATAAAGCTTTTGATGCACTATCAAACACAAATACATCAAACTATATATTATTAAACCATCCTAATGTTTATTTATATGGAGCATTGTATCATGCTTCTAATTTTATTAGAGGTATAGATCCAAATATTGTAGCACAATGGAAAGAACAATTTGTTAACAGTATTAATTTAATTAATGCACATGATGAAAAAGAATCTTATAATGCTACACCATTGGTACAAAGAACAGATATTAACCATAATAATTTAGATAACGTAAACTAATGCAAGTACCTTTTGCAGAATGGCTACCAGACCTACCAGATCATTTAAATCCTGGTGCAACTGTTGCACTAAATGTTTATCCTGCAGTAAATAGTTATCGACCTTGGAAAGCTATACAGGCACAGCCAAATATATCAGCTTTAGCTACAAGGGTACATGGAGCTGCTGCATTTAAAGATGATGGTGGTACATCTTACATATTTGCTGGTAAAGCTGATAAACTATATAGATTAAGTTCTAACACATTTAATGACATTAGTGGCAGTCAAACTTTTGGTACTACAGTACATCATTACTGGGACTTTATTAAATTTGGTGAAGATATAATTGCTTTTAATGGCAATGAAACACCACAAAAATTTACTATGGGTACATCTTCTAATTTTTCTGCATTGACTAATGCTCCTGCATTTAGACATGCAGCTGTTGTAAACAATTTTGTAGTAACTGGATATCAAGGAACATTTCAAAATAGAGTACAATGGTCTGCAGTAAATGATGCAACAACATGGACAGCAGGATTAAATTTAGCTGATTTAGAAGATTTACCTGAAGGTGGTGTAGTTACAGGTATTACTGGTGGACAGTATGGATTAATATTTCAAGAAAATAGAATTACACGAATGGACTATCGTGGCGGTGCTATTGTTTTTTCTTTTAGAAGAATAGAAGATAACAGAGGCGCAATACAAGGTAAGTCTATTATTAAAGTAGGTAATTTAGTGTATTTTTATTCTGCTGATGGTTTTTATGTTACTGATGGTAATGGATCAAAACCTATTGGTAATGGTAAAGTAGATAGATTTTTTGCAGGTGATATAAAACCAGACTTAGCTGAAAGAGTAAGAGCTACACATGATGCAGAAAATAAATTAATTATATGGTCCTACCCATCTGTTAATTTAAACATTAATGCTACTGCTAATGATAAAATGATTATATATCATTATGAAAGCAATAGATGGTCATTAGTAGAATTGGATCATGAAGTTATATTTAATGCTTTATCTCAAGGATCTACATTAGAACAATTAGACAGTCTTGCTGGTACTGATATAGATGCAATGACAACATCATTTGACGATGCAGGATATAGTGGTGGTTTACCATCATTAAAAGTATTTGATGCTACGCATTTTTTAGGAGATTTTAGTGGATCAAATTTAGAAGCAACCCTACAAACAGGGGAATCTGAAATAGCTCCTAATATGAGAGCTTTGGTTACAGGATGCAGACCAATAGTAGATACAGATGCTGCAAAAGGATTTCTATTATTTAGAGATAAAGTAGCTA
>CENI01016554.1_pt1 | contig 13022 bp, 10 predicted proteins | sample 530161 | NCBI WGS metagenome assembly CENI01 (sample SAMEA2591107, study PRJEB7988) | marine metagenome | isolation source: saline water (ENVO:00002010), including | reverse complement strand
GTATCAGTTAGTTTGTAGATATGTGGTTTTGATGAATACTCTATCATAGCGCAGAGAACAAATAGCCAACATATCTTTGACGAAGTCTAGGCAATTCTTTTTGTAATTCTTTGCCTGTTTGAAGTATTCTTGCACCAAAAATTGAGCTAGTCGAGCTAGAAGTCGTAGATATTCCCTGACTCAAGCCATCTATAGAAAGATTTCTGCTAGCAATACCTGAGCCTATCGGAGAAGACTCTCCTAAAACCGTTAGAATGTTTATTGTAGCTAACTTAGTTATTGCTGCAAGCACATCTCTAGGAACCTCATCAAATCCCGTTGTATAAGTCAATGTGAAGTATTCTGGTACATGACCTTGCTGATATACAGAAGATGGGTATAATAGCGTGAAAATGGCTTGAGAGGTAAAGGTGGCACTGCTCTCACCAGAAGGAACTATGTTAATGCACCTTTCCCATCCTATAGGGTCATTAGTTCGCCTAGATACAAGCCAATCAGCAGGGTACTCGATTTGATTAGTGTCGCTATTTCCATATTGACCTGTTAGCTTGAATGCCTTTCTGACAGGATAATCTGTTCTAAACTCACCATACTTTACATAATCTCTATAGTCGAAATTGTATGTATCTTCAATTACTTGAGGTTGAAGCTTAATGTTTAGAAAATCCTCTACCTCTTCCTGAGCGTTTTTAATATGATACTCTATAGCTGAATCTGGGTACTCATTTCCTCCATTGTCTGTAAAATCTATGCCAAAAAGCATAAGTTCTCTTAACTCAGAAGGGCTAATGACAAGCTCAGAGTTTATTTCGTAAGGAAGTAAATAGTTGACTGTAGCCATTAATTTTTTATTCTGCTACTTTACTTAAAAGATAATTTTTAAAGTAGTCTTTTCTTCTGTATTTATTTTTCCACTCTTCTTCAGGCAACTCTAAATCTTTAGCCACCTGTTTTAAAGAATTAAAATCATCTATATCTCGTATGATATTCTTAAGCTCTTCGCCCTCATCTTCTTCTTGCTTCAATGGTTCACCAACCTCATCTTTTCTTAAGGGCTCGCTTTTCTCTACCTTTTCGATTTCGTCTCCTTCACTAAGAACAAACTCTTTAAAGGAGTACTTTGTTAAGAGAAGATCCATTGTTTCGTCGGAAACTGGATTGGTAACTCCAGCATCATTTGTTTCAATTATTTTACCATTCGATATCCTAAATCTTTTATTGATTTGGGATTTTGATTTCAATGTATACATACTATTTTTATTTTACGGTAAAGTTAATGAATAACATTTTCCTTAAAAAAGTTTTCACCATAAAAAAAAAGAGTCGGCTGGAAGTGGCCGACTCAAAGAGAAAACATGAAAAACACACAAATATATTTTATCTATGCTTACAGTTGACAAATTTTACCATTTTCAATGGTGCGTAAAGTTGTAGCAACCAGTAGCAAAGTAATGTAAAGCGAGTTGCTGGAGCAACTGTTGCAAGATCCAACTTCATTAGAGGAGCAAGTTGCTTGATCTCTAGTGTTCTTGCTAAGTCAGTCATAGATGCATCTTCAGTATTAGGGATAGAGAAGTTTCTATCTCTAACTTTTCCAGCAGCAGCTCCATTATATCCAGCAGCTAATTGAGCAGTGCTTACTTCAAATATTGGGAAGTAAGTTGATCCACCAGCCTCAGTTCTTAGTATTTGATACCCTGTAGCTGGATTTGCGCCTCCACCGCTAGCGAAAGTCAAGTCAGCAGACTCACCATCAGCAATAGTAACGGCAGCAGAAGCATCTAGCTCAGTTACAGCAGAAAATCCGTAAAGGTTTTTAGCTCTTACAGCCCACTTATAATCGCCTGCGAAAGCAGTTCCAAATTGAGAGTCAGCATCAGTAACTGGTGCACTTACAGTTGAACTGGTTGGCGCGTTAGGTGACTTAGTAGAGGTTGCGGAAGCAGTTCCGGCAATAGACTCACTTTTCTTAGCTAAGAATACATCGTGCTCTAAAGCCACATCTCCATAAGACAATGTTACTTTCTTAGGGTAACCAATGTTTACTCCGCCAGCAATAGAACCTTGTCCTTGATTTAAGAATATTCTTTGATTGTCGTAGTAATCTTTTGCAAAGTTTGAGAATACACCCGGAGTACCGAAAAGGTGAGATGCAGTTCCAAAACCATCTTGCATAATAAGAGTTCCAGCCTCTTCAATTTGATCTTGAGTAAGCGTAGCGCCTTTCAAATCAATAACCCAAGGAGAGCTATAGTAAGAAGCGGGAGTGTCTGAATACTCATCAGTTTGTCCGATTCCAATTTCGTGTTGTCTGTACATACCATTCGCCTCTACAGGAACGATGGACTCAGAACCAAAAGCAATAGCTTTATTGATTTTTCTAAGCAAGTTCATAGTTCTGTTCTTAACTTCTCTTTGCAATGCGCCTTGACCATCAAATGATCTTACCATTTGCATAGGAAGAGATACAGATCCTACTTCACTATAGTACTTTATTTTCTCTGTACGTCTTACGTAGGTAGAGTTTTCTTCTTCTCCTAACTGACCTTCAGGGTATGCACCTCCGAATTCAGAACCGTAAGACTTCAACTGGTTAAATTCTTCTACTGTGTTATATGCAGCAGACTTAGGGATCAACTGCCATAACCTTAGATAGGAATCGTTAAACGTCAAGAGTTTCATCTCTCTATCAAGAGATTCTACTTTGAGGGGAGCTCCAGAGCCCGGAGTAGCTTGATTTGCAGAAGCGCCTCCTGTAATATCTCCAGCAACTAGGGCTTTATGTAGGTCAGAAACTGCCTCGTATCCAGCACCTTCTAAACCTTGACCAAATGCGTAATCAGATAAATTCATTTTAAGTAATTGTAAAATTAAGTTTCAATTATACCACCAATCTTAAATTACAATTACCTATCCAGTTTATATAGCGCAGATGGCTTGCGCTGCTTTTATTTTTATCCTTCGATTTGGATTCCGGCTTTGATGAGTCTATTTCTCATAGTTGCGCCCATTCCGCCTCCGAATCCAAAAGTAGAAACCTCTTCACCATAAGACTTTTCAAGCTTGTCGCCTGACTCTACCGCATTCCAATCAATTAGCTCATCAGCTTTTTGAATGATATATTTTCTATGTTCTGGAACATTGATATTCAACTTGTTTTCTGACTCAACATCATCAGCTTTTTGAATATAGTTCTTTGTTTGGATAGACTTAGGGGCTTGAGACTTATTAGCTAGGTCTTGATAGTTTTGCTCAGATTTCTCTAAAGCATCTTTTAGGTTTGTATTATCCTCAGCAAAAGATTTAAGAATTTCATTCACTTGAGAGAATCCTTCTGCAACGCTTTTGTTGATAGAGCTAATAGACTTTTCAAAGTTATCACTCTCGTTATCTTCAGCTTTCTTGATTTCAGCTAATTCAGCTTCAGCCTTTTCAAGCTTAGCTTTAATCTCCTCTAGCTCGCTGTTTTCTTCTGATTTTTTAACCTCAGAATCATCTTTTTTAGCAAAATTAGATTCGTACATTTTTTCCATTTCCTCTTCGTCCATATCATCGTACTTTTCTTTCATTGCTTTCATCATATCATCTTTAGACATGCCTTTTGTAATGCAAGATTTCATAAAATTAATTGGAGTCATTTCGCCACCATCAGCACCTTTTTCAATATCCATTGAGGCTAGAGATTCTAGGTTATCGAAAGCTTTTTGAAGTTCTTCTTTTGTAATAGCCATTGTATCTTTATCGTTTTGATTTTCTAATATTTGATACAATCTTTTTGCAGACTCAATGTCTATGTTTGGAATAGCTTTAAAAAAGAAATCATAAATTTCGCTTTTCTTTAAAACTGATGTAAAATTATCTTGTTTGTCATTAATAAAAAAACTTTTACTTAATTTTTTTTCTTCATATTCCTGCACCTTCATGTCTTTATCTACTGACTCAGGAATTAATGCTTCATGGCTAGTTGTGGTAGCTGCTTTCGTTACCTCTATGTTATAGGACTTATCAACAGTTATTCTGTTGCCGCTATCATCTATAACGTCAACTATAAAACCATCTTCTGATTTAGAAAATTCTGGGTCTTCAAGGGAATCTTCAAAAGAGACTTCTCCTTTCATTATTTGAGCAAGGGTGGAGCCGTTAATGGGATTTAGTGTTAATGCTATGTTAGTCAATTTAGATTTAGATACTACTCCCTGATCCATTGGATCTCTTTCAAGAGCCTTTCCTTCGATTGAAAACTGCATTCTTCTATCAGATTTTCTCTTTTCAAGAATCTCTGTTAGCTTATATGCTGCTCTCGCTTTCTCTAACTCTCCAAATAACTCTGCTTCTACATACAACTCTTTCCCTCTTTTCTCAGCTTTAGTTATTTGACCAATAATATACTCTGGAGACTTAAAATGATTAAAATTGACAAATCCATTTTTGAAACTTGTCAAATCCATTCCATCTATTTTAAGAACTTCTCCCTGAGAGTCTCTTTCTTCTTTCGAGGCAATTCCAGCTATTCTTAGAATATCATTCCCATCTTTATCCTTAGCCTTCTTTATTTGGAAGTCATCTGTATAAAACCTAAAATCTGATTTATTCACTTTTGTAGAATTTTTTATCTTTTAATCGATCGTATTTTGAACAATTATTCCTATTTGTGAAATTATATTTATGGCAATACTCTTTAGTTTGATCTAGGGATTGCTCATAAAAATCACAAATTCTGCATTTATCCATTAATTCTACTGTCAATTAATTTAATTAAATCTTCTTTTGTTTTGATATTGTTGGATGAGGAAAACTCTTTCCACTTATCAATGTCATTTGAAGCATTTTTTAAAAAATCTCCAATCAAACTATCTATAATTGATAGTCTTAAAGAACTATCTAATTCAGATAAATCTTTATTGTTTTTAACTATTGTGGATATTTGATCATTAAAACTTTTTTGAGAATTTTTCATATCTTTTTGTTTTTCTTTTAGCTCTTTATTAGATGTATTGATATGATCGTTTACCATATCTTCAAAATCCCTTTTGGATGAAATTAAACCATCAGCAACCCTCTTGCCATCTTGATAAGCCTGATATTTATTGCCACCACCACTCGACTTTACAGCTTGATATTTTTTACCATCCTTCCCTACAACCTGAAAGGACACTTTTTTATCATCTTCTTTTTGAGTATTAGAGCCCCCATACTCCTGACCTACTCTGCCAAGTTTTCTGTTTTCACGAGTATTGGCGTAAACGCTGCCCCTTGACTTAATTATATCTTCTTTTTCTTCAGCCTTCCTTAATACGAAATCTACTTTATCTTCTATCTCTTCATCTAATAGCGATGAATCGGACTTTCTAAGTACTCCTATTTTCTCTAATAAGCTTTTAGCTTTCAAGAAAAAGGTTTCATTTACCTTTTCTTGATCAAAGCTTTTTTTGAGCTCCTCTATTGCTATATTTTCTGGAAGGGGGTCTGTATCTGATTTTAGAAGTATAGAGTGATTAAGGGGCTCTATAGTGTCTTTATCGACACCTATCTCACCCTTTAGCTTATTTATAGACTTAACTAAAGATGTGCCATAGTCTCTAACAGACAAGGAAAGAGCATCATTTTCCCCATACCCTTTTTTAAGGTATGAAGAATAATATTCTCTTATTTCGCTTATTTCAATATCATCTATGCACATATCTTCGTAAAAACCTTAAAGATAAACAATATATCTTCTTCTAAAAAACTTTTTTCTTCTTCATAGACAATTCTTTTATATCCTACCGCACCCCCAACCCTCCTATCTTCAACCTCTACCTGTACCTTTCTTAAAAAAAGAATTCCTTCATTATCGTTTACGTACAATATCATAGAGGTATTCTTTCTCCATTAGATAGATCGTATCTAGCGTGCACAGTTACGCCATCATCTTCAAATACTGTTATTATATCACCACTTCTAGTTACTTTGTTTGTAGTTATTTTTCTAATCAATTCAATACCTGAAACATCAGCCGTTTGCCAAGTACCTGACCCGTGTGAAGTCGTCAATGTGCTATCTACTTCCGCCGCTATTTCCTCAACTGTATTTGAATAATAAGGTAGAATTACAAATTCATCCCCATTGGCTGGCACAGAAGGCAAGTTATTTTGAAGTGTAATTGTACCATCTGCCCCATTTGTATAGCTTGCTATCAATGCTGAATATCCTTCGTTTTGACCCGATACGAATAATAATACTTGGTGGTTATGTATGCCACTAGGATCGGTTAGGTTAGTATTGAACTGGTTAGCCGTTGCGTTTGTATCGTCTACTTGCCCATCTAATGATAGGTTAGATTTTCTGATTATATCCATCAACTTACCGAACGTGCCTGCCGTGGTATGTTCTGTGTATGGCTCATCCCAGACTGCATCTGCTATTGTTGGAGCATCCGCTTTAAATGCATCTTCTCTATTGCTAGAAGTAAAATAAGTATAAGACTCTTCAGCCGTTGGTAAATCGGTGATTGTGGTGGTTGTACCATCCGAGTTGTCAATAATATCCAATGTATCGTTAACCCTCAAACTACCTCCCGTACAGGTAGAATCCAAGGTAAGCTGACCACTAAATGAATCTAATGAGCAAGTTCCGTCAGTAATTCCAGCGAATATAAATTTACCGGTTATCTTTCTAAATGCAACAGATTGACCACTCATATTGAATGTCACATCTCCAACACTCATAACAGTGGCGCAATTTACGGTAGCAGGTCCTTGAAAAGATATTGATATAGGTAAACCCAAAATGCTCAATACCTGAGCATTTATAATATTTCCGGTTGCTCCAATGTAGTCCGCTGCAAAAGTGACATTACTATAAACAGAAATTGTATCTCCTGTTAGCTGCTGACCACTAAGTAGTAAGTCTTCTAATTCACCATTTTCTAAAGAAACATTATCCATCACTAAATAAGCAGTTGGATTGCCCCCTTTTATCTTAACACCGGATAACGAAACGCTAGCAACCGCAGGAGCTATTGAATCTGTTTTAAGCTCGATAAAAGAAAAAGATTCGCTATTGAATTTTGTTACTGCATCAGGCAAGTTATTAAAAGGCATATCATTGGACCCATCGCCATTAGTACCTAATCTTGTGTCTACGTAAATAATCTTTTGAATAAATCCTAGCTGATTATCAATACTTGTCAACGTGTCACCCTGTGCGGTTAATACTCCTGCTGTAGATAAGTCAACAGTATTAATTCCTTGCACTAAAGTTTTTTCACTTGGTAATTCTGTGTTTCCTTGAGTAACCCACAAATAAACAGGGTTAGCTGGAACTGAGGCAAAAAGGAAATTATATCTAGCGCCCTCAAATATAGCGTTTGTTCTAGCGTCTCTATCTGATTCAGACCCGTACACTCTAATAAGCGATCCGTTGATTTCACTTAAAGAACTGTCTTGAGTTGAATCAAAAAAGTTGGCAGTTGATCCATTTGTAAGTGTAACGGTTCCTGTGGTTTCTATTAAGTCTCCTGAATCATAAGTAATAAAATCTAGTGTTAAGTTTCTTGATCCTAAATCGAGCGTATTACCAATCCTATCAACACGAATATCCGACATTCCATAATTATCTCGCATGTATAAAGCAACACTATCATAAAACTGCTCAGCGGTCAAAGTTTGCAGCGTTGACGAATCACCAGTAATAGTTATATTGTTGCCAGTTATGTTAACTGTAATAGGATACGCCGCAACTAAAGAAGGATTACTTTCTGTTATTACATCATCATCAAGAATAATTATATCTTGATTAATCGTTGTGACAGATTTTAACGTCGTGTTTAAAACAGTAAAATCTAGTCCGTAATCATAAAAGAAAAAAGTTAAAACGTTGCCACTATTTGTTCTTACATCAAAAAACGCATTTCCATCAAATTGCGATCCCCCTACAACCCTATAAGCTACCCCTGTTAATATTCCAGAAGTATTTAAGAAAGGTATTTCTCCATTAACATCTGAGGTCCCAGTATATGTTCTATTTGGTATATAGTCTGGATTATTGTTTATTTGATTAGCTGCAAGTCTGCTACCATTGTCTACATCCATCGCAGAGATTAAGACACCTTGTCTTATTAATCCACTCGCATCAACAGTCCTAAATATTATTTCTTGATATACTTCGCATAAACCAATATTATCTGCACTTGAAATGTTAGGAGCATCAGCAATAAAATCAGTTCCAACATTAACGTTTATTAACCTTAACCACTTAGAGCCAAAGTGAGCCACATCTACTTCTGATCCTAAACCAAAAGTGTTATCCCTTTGCGTTACAAAAATATTATCAGGTAATGAGATATTTGGATTTAATACTGACCCTGTATGAGCCGAGATTAAATTTTTAAATAGCGTAGCGTCAGCCGCTATCGAAGTGGTCATGTTATTTAAAGTCAGCCCTTGTATCTGTGCGTCTGTAGCTTGCTGAATCAGTAAAGGATTAATGTTAGACACAGCTATGTTTAACGCGTTAATCTTGCAACCTACACCAGCTATGCGAATAATACTACCAGAATCGAACTGCACAGCTCCATGAACAAACATTTCTCCACCATTAAAATTAAGTGTGCCTCCTGACCTAACTCTAAGGACTGGTCGCCCAATCATGTTTTCAATATTATTTAAGGTTCTATCAAAGATTATAGCAGTACCGCTAGATTGCCTATCAACGCCAAACCTGTTAAGGATTGATCCAACATTGAAAACACCACCAGATTGTACATCTATAACAGGGTTAGTTGCATCATTTCCCGCTATAACTAACTCTTCTATTTCAGAGTCAAAAGATAAATTACCCTGAACATTTAACCTTAATCCTCCTGCATTGTATCTTGTTTTATTAGCAATTCCAGTTAGTATAGTGGTTACAACCCCTGATAAAGCAGAAAGACCCGATAAGTTACTATCGGTTGCTGTTTGCGTAATTGTGGTTCCTACTAAACTAAAACTCATAATTTCTTACTTAATAGTAAAACAACAATAGTGCAATAAAGTGCAGTGTAATAAATTAGATAGGTTTGATCTAAAATCAAGAAATACCAGAACGCTAATCCCGATAACTCAAAGTATAAGTCCTCGTAGAAGTCTTTCCAGTTAGCTGTCTTTATTAAGTGTCTTATTTCCCAAATAACCCAAAACAAACCTACTATCCACCAAGGTATAAATAAGCAAGCTAGTAGGCTACCAAATGTGTGTGACAGCTGATTAGTTAACCATCCATAAGGATCGCCCTTAAAATCTCTAGGGTAGAAGAAGTCTGTTATTTTTTTAACCAAGCCCATATTTTTCTCTTAAACAAGTATTTCAAATTATTTTCGTTCTCATATGCCTCTACCTCAAATAGAACATTCTTATAGCTATCTATATGATTCATTCCCCTTATTCTATTATATAAATAGTTGGCTACATAAACCACATAAAATCCTATAGTAAGAAGCTCAACTCCCTGAATTAAATGAATATGTTCGTGATTCACTCCTTCATCTGTAGCATCTTTTCTTAAAAAGGTAACTGGAGGTAAATGAAACCCGGTAGTCAGATTTATACCTATTATTTTCCCCCAAATATCAACCACTTTGTCGCTAACTATTATCATGAAGTTCTTATGGCTCTAACCTTTTCTAGTTCACCATTCTTTCTAGTTAAAAGAAAATCCCATTCTGCTGACCTATCTAGCTCTAAATTTTTATTTAACTGCTGTATTGCCTCTTCAGCATTTCCTATTATAGAAAGCTTCTCTACAATTTCTTCATTAGATTTTCTTACTTCTAAAATGATTGTCTTTATTGACTCAACTAGTATTTTTAGTTGCTTATCCGATTGAGCAAAAGATTTATCATTTATGCTAGACACTAAAGAGAATAATTCCTTAGTTTTATCTTTAGGGATTTCTATATTAGCAATAGCAGAAGATAACTCTTTTATTTCAGAGGAAATATCTTGCTTACCGCCAACTATTGCCTGAGCAATTCCCAAAACAGCATCTAAGTGATCTTCTTTATTAGATTGTTCATCTAGTAATGATATTTCATCTAAATTAATTTTCATGCTAAATCTTTGTTTATTTTCAAATATTCGTCATACTTATTCATCAGAAAACCATAAACTTTTGAAGCTCTAACGCTGCTATTTTTGTTAGTCTCAAAAATATTTGACAAATTCACTTTCTTTCCTATCATATCTTTATAGGATATGGGATCAAAACTTACGCTTTTTCTAATGTCGTCTCTCAAGCTCTTTTTGATAGATTTATAAGTTTTCTCTTCATCTTTCATGAGCTCATAAAAAGGATTGAGCATTTCTTCCAAATGATAATACAAATCCATTATTAACTCACTCCTTTTGGACTCATCATTTCTCAATTTATCTAAGCTTATCCACTCATAATTTGAATGCTCTTTATCCAATACTATTTGGTAATTATCAGCAAGTGCGTGAAAATAGTATATAATAGAGGTATCTGTCTCTATTGTAGATTGAGGAATTAAATCATTTGATTCGATTGAAGTCTCTTCGAATAACTCTCTTTTTGCTGCTTCAATTGGCATTTCAACCCCCTCAATACCTCCACTAGGTAGGCAAAGAGTGTTAGGATGAAAGCCGTCACTTGGATGTCTTCTTAAGAAAAGAATTTCGCCCTTATCGTTATAAAGAATTGAAGCGGCGTATTCTTTTTTGTCTGATTTCTCTAATCTGCTTGCTGCAAAATCCCTCTCAGACTTGCTTATAGAGTCATTGCTTGATATTTTCATCAAGTTTAGTCTCCTAACAGTTTCTTTGGGGCTTAGGTGTATTACATAGGCTGATATAGAAGGGTTATCTTCAAGCTCACACAAAGCGCAGAATCTATGATGACCATCTATGAGATAGTATTTTCTATCTGCCTTAGCTAGAAGGAAGCGAGTCATTTTTTTTACGCCTCCATCCATCATAGATAAAATCTTGCTTTCATCAACTTCACCTTGAATGAAGTTTATCTTATCAGCTAACACTACTTCTTTAGTTACTTTAGCGTTAGGGGACTTTTGAGAAAAGTGGAGTATTACATCATCTATGTTTTCAGAGTCTATTTGGGGCATGGTATCCCTAGATCTACCAAGGGATGAGTCTATGTATTTTTTGTAGGCAAACTCATTGTTAGAAATCTCTAGGTTTTTGAGATGACCCCAATTAGCTATTTTAAGCTCTTCTAAGGCTTTTTCTATTTTTTGTGTGTTATCGAGCAAGTCTTGTAATAAGGCGCTGTCAATAGCCTCTATTCGTGCTTCACGTAGATTATTAACTGCCTCATTGCTTTTAGCAATTTCATTGATAGAATCAATCTCTTCTTGATGAGATTTGATTATATTCTCTCTATCTTCATGTAGGCTTGAAACATAATTGTCAGATACTCTGAGCACTTCTCTACTAATATCTACATCAGATAAGCGATTATTGTTACCATCTACAAGATGGGCTGGTGAGGAAAATATATTTCTTAGGCCTTGAAGGAATGATTTTTTTACTTCCGCCCCACCAAAAAAATCACCAAAAATTGTTCCTTTTAAAAGCTCTTTATTTTCATTAAGGAATTGTTGAATTAGTGGTTTTAGTTGTTCATTGTAAACTTCTTTGTTTACTTGAGTATCTTGAGCAAAATATGCATCACCTGCCCCCATAGATTCGGTAGCATGATATTGCTCTAACGCTCTTGCAAAACACTCGCACGTTCTGTTGTAATACTTAGAATCAGTTTTCTTATTCATATTACTTCGCAGAACTTGAGCTATTTTATTAGCCGTAGATCCTTGCTTATCACTTGCATAATGATTACCTGTAGTTTTACCTATCCAATAATCCATAAAGTGCGCATACTCATGCCCAAATGTGAATTTGAAATCTGAATCACCATCTCTACTAGATACGCCTATGGCACTGAAAGTTGGATGAAATAAGCCAACCGCTTTTCTCGCATGCATCAAAACATCTCCAGAGTGTGATATTTTTAGGCCAAAATCCTTATTCATTTGAGCATTTTTGCCAAAAACAGACGCAACGCTATCCAAAGAGTTTTTTATCTGGGCTATTTCAGAATCATTGATCACATCACCATTCTGCCTCTTAACCTTTACACCATACTCTTCCAATAAGTCATCTTTTGTTCCAGAATCTCCATACGAAGTTTTCTGCCCCTTTGAGTAGGAACTATCTATGTATTCTTGATGTAATGCTATATCACTAGCTTTCTGATTTTTTTCTTTTTGAAGTTCCCCATATATTCCCCACGCATCACTCCTGCTAATGCCCCTATCCCTATTAAGGGCGGTTATCATATCCATTTGGTCATAAGTCATTCTGCTCTTTGACAAAACAGATAGCCTCTTTGTCTTTATCTTTCTAGAATTAGCTATTTCCGTAGCTTCTTCTAAAGTTTTCCCTTGCTTTATTTGGAAATCTACAATATCTTTTCTTCTTTTCTTTACATATTCATCTTGTTCCTTTTTGAAAAGTGCTTTAGCTTGTAGTTGATAATAATTTTCGGTGGCTGTCATCGAATCCAATGACATAATAGCAAATTTGCCAGTAGTATTTATATCTCTGGTTGATAAAATAGACCCCCTACGGTTAGCAAATCCATCTAAGGCAACCAAATATCTATCTTCACCCAACTTTAGGCTAGGCAATGTGTAGGCATTTCTTTTGAATATATCCTTATTTATATCAGGTATAAAATACGGTTTCTCAGCATCTAATATTTTGTTTGGCTTAGGGATTACAACATCAATTGCAGGAACATTAGTATAATCCTTACTGTTTATAATAGCTGCCTTACCATTATATTCTGATTCTCGTGGCTGAATTATAAAACGTTGTCCATCTAAAGGCTTATAGTTTTCTCTATCTACCTTTATATCAGATTGCTCATCAACCAACGCTTGCTCCTGTTCAATTTCTGGATTATCCTTCCTTAGCGCCTCAGCTATTTTTCTCTTATGCTCTTCAGTAAGCGTCTTTTTTTTC
>CENI01005536.1_pt1 | contig 13057 bp, 19 predicted proteins | sample 530161 | NCBI WGS metagenome assembly CENI01 (sample SAMEA2591107, study PRJEB7988) | marine metagenome | isolation source: saline water (ENVO:00002010), including | reverse complement strand
CCACCCGACGATTCCGAAGCCATTGGTGTTGAAGATGTCAATGCCGTAGACATTGGGGTCTTTGTCGGTTATTGCTACGATGGTAACGGTACCCTCGACAATAGGGTTTTTCGGAGTTTGATTTCCGTCTTGCATGAGATAAAGTTTAATAGTTCTCGAACCCAAGATTGCGTTCGGTTGGATTTTAGTCCATTAGAAGTAGTGAGCCCGACTACTGCCGAGCTCTACTATTGGGTTGCTACATGTCAAGGTACGTATGTTCATCGTCTGACATATCTTCGAGGTCTTCGAGTTGCTGAACACCCTCTTCGAGAAGCCTCTTACCAACCTTGCTTCTACGGGCTTCTCTACACGCCAAGTCTTCGAGGTGCATTTTGTAAGTCCTTTTAGCAATTGGGTCGTTTTCGACGTTACCGAAGATATTGGCTTTAACGGTAAACCTTTCTCTGTTGGGTTTCTCCCAAGTCATAGTATACCAACCGTGTGCATCCGAAGAGGTTTGCGAAATAAATTTGTTTTGAGCCATGATTAATGGTTTAAGGTTCGGAATCAAGATTGTGTTGGGTTAGATTTTAGTACATAGGTAAAAATAGGGAGCCTCCCGTTAAGGAGACCCCCTATATGCTTTAGAATAAATCTTCTGTCAGATGGTCCATGAGACCAACGGTTCCAAGAAAACCACCAACTGTAAACAGGAAGGTTACAATTTGCATGTTTTCTATTACCTCCATGAAAGGGAATGAACCAAAGCTTGCCAACCAAGTGATGCCGACGGCAATCATAGGAAGTGAGGCAATCAATGTCCAAACAAACAGAAAGACAACAGCTAAACGGAGTGCTTTTTTCACACGCATGAGATAATTGTTTATAGGTTCAAGCTCAAGATTGGGTAAGGCTGGATTTTAGTACATACACGAGAAGATGATAGAGGATGATAGAAGATGATAGAAGAGGGGGTTTCCCCCCTCATCATCATGGCGTCACTGGATCGTGGCCTTCGTTGCGCATCTCATCCCATAGATGTTGGATGTCCTCGGCTTCTTCTGCGAGAGCTTCTTCTTTCGCATTGAGTTCTTCTTGCTCTTGCTTGAGTTCTTCAGCGAGCTTTTGGAGTTCTTCTCCGTCTAAATTTACCATTTCATTTTGGTTTTTGTGGTGGCGTAGGTACCACCAAAATCAAGAATGCAGTGGGGCTTGATATTATAAAGGTTCCCACATACCAACACTCTGAAATTTTTTAAAAAAATTTTTTGTATATTTACGCCTATGGAAGAAATGATACAAGCTATTATTGATGAGCTTCAAGATGAAGCCACAATTGAGGTATCTAAGGAAAACGGTCTTCTTATTATAAAGGCTCTATGGGGCAATGAAACTAGGAAGCTTGTACTTAGACCTGAAGATGATTTTCATGTAATTGCTGACTGGGCTACTGAGCTTATTAATGATATGCAAGATGCCTAAGTGGGATTATATAGAGGATGCTATGTCTACCGTATATGATTTAGATGGGGATGTTTTTGTAGAGTATGATCACTATGTACCTAGCGGTTCTGGTGGTAACTTCCAGTCTGCCAAGTTTAGAATTACTGTAAAGATATACGATAATGAAACTTGGACTTCACATACAAAGACTTTTGACTTACAAACGCAGTCTGAAACAACAGAGGCTGTGACTGCTTGGGCTGAAACAATCAGCTAAAAAGAGTAAGCAGAAAAAATAACTACCCTTTGTTTTTGTAATGACTCTGCTAGCAAGCTGGCTTAGTAACAGAGCGCCGAAGTAACTTTCGATACGCAAAGTTACGACTTATTTTTTGACGAGTCAAGTATTTTTTTAAAAAAATATAACAGGATATATGTATAGTTTATAATATTCTTTGTTATATTTGCAAAATGGATAAAGCATTACGTTACAATGAGGGTAAACCAAGGTGGTCTCTCGTTGATTTCAAATCCTTAGAAGGGATGGTAAGAGTATTAGAGTTTGGCGCACAGAAATATGATAAAGACAATTGGAAGAAAGGTGAGCACACATCTAAGATATGTGAATCACTACTTCGTCATCTGTTTGCACACATGTCAGGTAAACGTATTGATGAGGAATCTGGACTTTCCCACATTGATCATGTCGCTTGTAATGTAATGTTCTTGTCTTATATGACTAATCAAAAACCTGAATTCGATGACATCCCAAAAAAATAACTACAACGACGATCCAGTAGAATATTGTGCTTATTGTAAAAGTTTGCACATTCTAGAAACAAAGAATGGTGTGATTTGTGGATCTTGTGGCGCGGAAAACTATACCAATACTCATAAAAATATAGAAGAATATCTTGAAAGGTTTGGCAAAAGATAGAATAGTTACAAAGTACAACGACTACGAAAAGATGGTCAAAGGATTTCTTCGTTCAGAGAAAATCCTAAAAGAAAAGTACAACAACTACTCTATGAGAATGGAGTTTGAAAAAGAAACCAACCGTTCGTTTGTAATAATCGAATTTAATAATGGAAAACAAAAGTAAGCGTCTATTGAAATCACTTCCTTTAAATAAAAATATCGAGTTAGATGAAGAGCAGCGTGATGCTTTTGAGGTAATTACAAACTCTAAGCTTACTGTTCTTAACGGACTCGCTGGAACTTCTAAAACATTTACTGCTTGTTACGCAGCTTTACATAAATTCTTCAAAAGAGAAGTAGATAGGATTACCATTATGCGTCCTATGGTAGGCACAGAAGAGTCAAAGACTGGAATCTTGCCAGGAACCATAGAAGAAAAGATGGAGCCTTGGCTACTTCCCGTTTTAGAAAATATGTATTTGATAGGTGGTAAGCAGACAGTACAAAAGATGTACTCTGAAGGAAAGATTCGTGCACTTCCTTTGAACTTTGCACAAGGAAACACATTTGTTGATGAGTTTGTAATTGTAGATGAATCACAGAACTGTACAAAGCAACAAGTTACTATGATCATCACAAGGCTTGGGCTTAGATCTTCTATGGTATTTACGGGAGACCCCAATCAAATACAGTTGAAAGCTAAGTCACACTCTGGTTTACAAAGGTTGATGGATATAAACAACAAGGTACCATCAATGGATGTGTTTACTCTTACTAAAAACTATCGCGACCCGATAGTCAGAGAAATACTTGAGGCCTATGAAAAAGACAGTTAATATAAACGCCAACAAAAAAGATATATTCTACCATTACTTGAATGTAACTACGGTGTTGCATAAGCTGTCCCCTAAAGAAAAACATTTGTTATCTTTGTTTTTATTCTATGCGGATAGAGAAAAACACAACTTTAAGAAACAGGAAGACCTGTGGAATAAAGTTTTCTCTCATGAAATAAAGGAACAGATAATGATGGACATGGATATTAAAAGTTCATCCATCCACAACCTTATGACCTCTCTTAGAAAAAAGAGAGTTATTCAAGACAACAAAATTGCCGCACAGTATATTGTAAATTTAGATGACGGCAAACTAGAACTAAGCTTTATATTCCATGAAAGAAATCTATAAAGAGCTTGCTATTAAATATAATTTGAAACCAGAACAAATAAAAGACATTATCATATCAAAGTTTTTATTTATTAGAAGAGAACTCAAAAGCTTTGATGATTCAGAGTTTGAAAACCTTAAAACTTTTCATGTCACGGGATTTGGGAAGTTTTTCCCATCAAGAAAAAAATATAGAAATGCCAAAAGATTATAGTGTAGGAGATAGGATAGCATCGACTGTTACTCTAGAACCAGGTATCGTTGTAGCTGTAGTACACTACGATGAGATTGAAATGAATATAAGATATCTTGCTTCCTTTAGTAATGCTGACAGGATTATCGTTGAACCAGAAGAAATCATCTCTGAAGAAGAGGCGGATCTTCTCAGAATAACTAAAAAAGACTGATATGCTCCAACTCGATGGTGTATTTATTTCAAGTTTTAAATCAATGGCTGACGGCAGTGTTCGCATCAACGCAGACCTTGGTGAAATCAATGGAGAAACTTTGGCTAACATCCAAGACCTCAACCGTCTAAAAGAGCCGCTTACACTAATTCTAGTACCAACAGAAAAATATAAAAATGTTGAAGGGTAAAGTTTTGTACGATACTGTAGTCCTTACTACAGAGAGAGTAGAAGAGAAAATGATCATCACACCAGATAGTGGCTCTATTGGAGAAGACGCTGCTGGTCAAGTTAAAATGAGACAGAAGGTTGTACTTGTTGGAGAGATGGTCAAAGACATTAAACCAGGTGAAGAAGTTCTTTTGAACGCTGGTGCTATTAAACCAGACGATAAAGGACAAGACCCCAACATCGTATATGTACCGTTTGACGATGTGATGTATATGTTTGTTCCTAGACGTTATGTACTTTATGTCTTCGGAAAAGAGGAATGAAAAAATCCTTGAAAGGTTAAAGAAGGAGCTTGAAGAAACACATTGGTGTAGACTTGAGCATCTTAAGTATTTGAGAGCAGAAATAGAAAAGTATGAATCTATTTAAACTAGAAGACGAAAGACTAGACATCGAACCTGAAGTTCTTACGCTCAAACCGTTTAAAGAACTTTGGAAAAAGTATCGCAACAAACAGCATGCGATGGAAGATATGTCGTACATCTACTTTATGTTTGACCATAAGAGTGACTTTGCACATATCATCGATGAAGAGGAAAGGTCTTCTATTGTGATTCAAAATGTTATCTCAAGAGACAATTGGGAGCCTTCTCATCTAGAGGAGGCTTCTGCTCTCTTTAAGGAACTGCAGAAAACACTTTCGTCAGAACTTTTGGAATCTGCTAAAGTAGCTGCGTATAAACTAAGGCAGTATTTTAATGAGATAAATCTCAACGAACTTGACAGAAATGGTAAGCCTGTACACGATGCAAAAAAGCTTGTATCTACCATTGGTAGTATTGGTGAAACCATCACAGGTATCGAATCTCTTGAAGATAAGGTACTTAAGGAAAAAGAACTCAACTCAAAGCTAAGAGGTAGCAGAGAGAAGAAAATGTTTGAAGATCCAGAATGACACCAGTTACAGAAGAATTATTCAAAAAGTACAAGCTGGATAATGACTCTGTAAATGAGTTCTACGACCTGTTTGATACCGTACCTCTTTTAAAGAGTATGTCGTCTAAAGACAGGGTTTATGCAAAAGACTTACCTAGAGAAAACAGTAAGATTACAGTAGACCTTACAAATCCTCACATCTTAGAGGACATGGACTACTTTAGACAAGCTGCCTTGCATTTTAAAAAAACAGGCAGGTATACAAACTTTTACCCTACTAAATTAAAAAGCTCTGACTACTATAAGTTCTGGAAAGAAGAAGAGCGCAGATGTAAAGAAGGGTATGTAAGAGAATCAGATGGGGAGTGGATTACGGGGTATCATTACTTCTACCTCAACTACACACCCATTATGATCACAAGAGAATCAGACAATACCAAAGAGGTTGATGATATATCAACGGTAGAAGCTGAGAGAATACAAGAGTTTCCATTTATGTGGGATGGTGATTACCTATACTTTCACTACATAGAACAAGCCAAAAAGTCTGGTAAGTTCGGCTCTATCTTAAAAACAAGGGGTCGTGGATACTCCTTTAAGGGTGGTTCAAAGTACGCAAGAAACTACTATCACTACCCAAGATCTAAGTCATATGCGTTTGCCTCTGATAATCAGTACCTTCTGCAAGATGGTATCCTAAACAAAGCTTGGGATACTTTGGACTTTGTAGATGAGCACACTCCATGGGGTAAGGCTAGAGAAAAAGTAGACAAGATCGACCATAAAAGAGCATCGTATGTTACAAAAGTAGATGGTGTTCAAATTGAAAAAGGATATAAATCTGAAATCATAGGTGTCACTACCAAAGATGACCCTGACAAAGCAAGAGGTAAACGTGGAATGTTGATATCTTGTGAAGAATCTGGTAATTATCCACACTTACTGCAAGTATGGAAGATTGCATACGGTTCTATGAAGCAGGGTCGTATGGTTTACGGATTCATGGAGTCATTCGGTACAGGTGGTACCAGTGGAAGTGGCTTCGAAGGTGCAGAAGCTTTGTTTTACAATGGTGGTTTTAATGTATTCCATATAAAAAACATTTTCGATAGAACCAAAGGACAAGGTATTTGTGCATTTTATGTAGGAGAGTACTTAAACAGAGAATATTGTTACGACAAAGATGGGAACTCTGACGTAGTAAAAGCTATGTGTGAGGTTCTAAACGAACGTCAGGACATACGAAATACAAACCCAGACCCATCTATACTTACTAAACATAAGGCGGACTATTCTATAACCCCTCAAGAAGCTTGTATGCGGACGGAGGGGACTTTATTTCCCATCTATGATCTAAGAGAGTATTTACAATCAATAGCTCCTGTATTGGACTCTTTTACAGCTGCTCACCTAACACCCAAACTAAATATAGACGGTAGTATTGGTGACAAAGACCACGAGATTCCTATACGAACTTTCCCTTTGTCTTCAGAACAGTCTAAGATTGGTGCTATTGAAATCTTTACACCACCTCTAAAGTCAAACAGTTCACACTTTAGATACATCATTGGTGTTGACCCATACGATGATGACGAGGCTACGTTCTCAAAATCATTGGGTTCTGCCTTTGTGTTTGATACTTGGACAGACGAAATTGTTGCAGAGTACACAGGTAGACCAAGATTTGCAAATGATTTCTATGAAGTTGTACGAAGATTGTCGCTTTTGTATCAAGCTAAAGTAAATTACGAAAACAAGAACAAAGGTTTGTTTTCATACTTTGACCAAAAACATTCGTTGCATTTGTTGGCTGATACTCCTAAGATACTGATTGACAAAGAGATGGCTCGAGAATCCTATGGTAACAAAGCCAAGGGTACTCCACCTACAAAAGAAATCAACAGATGGGGTAGAAGATTACAGAGAGATTGGATGCTCTCAGACCATCACTCAACAACCGAAGATGAGAAAGTATTTAACCTTCAAAAGATTCGTTCTATTGCTTATCTAAAAGAAGCAATACAATGGAATAGTGATGATAACTTTGACCGCGTGTCATCTATGGGTATGGTCATGATATTAAGAGAAGAGTATCATCAGATGGTAGAATCTGAGAAAACAAGGACAAATGTTTCTACACTTTCTGACGATCCATTCTGGACTAAAAATAATAAAGCTTTACGCTATAAGAAATTACGCGAACAAGCAAAACTGTCTTAATTTTGTAATATGTCGGTAAAATACTGGGGTTTTCCATCACAGAAGAAAACTACTGCACAGCGTACCAAAGATTGGTACAAAGAGTGTATAGACGCATTTGACTCATCAGGTCTTTCATCAGATGAGGCGGTGCGTTCTTCTTTTACGAGGAAACAAATAAACTACAATCTTTACAACGGTCGCCTTGATATGGCGGACGTAAGAAGTTTTGTAAATCCCTATGACCTTGAAACTGAGGAGATTCCAGAAAAAATCGAACACTTCCCAATAGCTGTACCTAGAATAGACCTTCTTATTGGAGAATCTATCAAAAGAAGATTTGACTGGACAGTATTGGTTTCTGACCCCGACTCTGTTTCTTCAAAGCAAGAAGAAAAGAGATCTCTGATTTTTGAAAGGGTACAAGAACTTGTGAACAGTAATTATACTGAATCACAGCTCCAAGAGAAAGTAAAAGAATTGGAGCATGAGGCCTTGTACACTTTTAAAGACAGAAAAGAAATAAGAGGAAATAAGCTTCTTAGACATTTCTGGAACAAACAAAAGTGGGATCAAAAGTTTGCTGATGGGTTTAAAGATGCTCTTATCTCATCAGAAGAACTCTATATTGTTGATGTCGTTGGTGATGAACCCATCCTCAATAGGCTTAACCCACTGAATGTCTTTTGGTTACGCTCTGGATTTTCACACGACATTGAAGATGCTGATGTAATTTATGTTGATGAGTACTGGTCACCTGGTAAGATCATTGACTATTTCTACGAAGACCTAACACAAGAAGAAGTTGAAAAGCTTGAAAGAGGATTCAACAACGGTGGTGGTAGTGACCCATTCGTAGACGAGAGTGCCCAGTACAATCTTATTATTGACAGAAACATTGGTAGCACCACACCAAGCGATGTAAACGATTATACGATGCGTATGGGGTCTCAAGGGTATAAGACCCTTCCTTACGATCAAAACGGCAACATACGCGTCTTAAGAGCTTTCTGGAGGTCTTTTAGAAAGGTTAAGCTTGTCAAGTACTTTGATGAGTTTGGTGCACCACAAGAAGATATATTCCCTGATAACTATTCACCCGACAAAGATAAAGGTGAAACAGCTCGTTCTATGTGGATCAACGAGTGGTTAGAAGGTACTCGTGTAGGCTCAGATATTTATATTAGAATGAGACCTAGACCTATTCAATATAACAAACTATCAAATCCATCGTATTGTCATCCTGGTATTGTAGGTTCGACTTATGCAACTAACTCGTATACGGCTGTTTCTATGATGGAGCGCACAAGGCCATATCAATACTTGTATGATATCTATATGGACAGACTCAATAAGATGTCTGCTAAAAACCAAGGTAGAATTCTAGAGTTAGACCTCAGCATGATTCCAGATGGTTGGGATATGGCTACTTGGATGCACTATTTGTCTTCTATGAATATTGCTGTCAAAGACAGTTTTAAAGAAGGTAAGGTAGGACCAGCCACAGGAAAGCTTGCGGGTAATCTAGGACACGCTGGACATAGTTATATTGACTTACAGAATTCACAATATATTCAGGAACATATTGGCATATTGCAGTTTATTAAAAGAGAAATGACTGAGATCATTGGTGTATCTGACCAACGTCTCGGACAAATCGATACAAGAGAAACTGTTGGTGGAGTTGAGCGTTCTGTAGCACAGTCTTCACATGTTACTGAATATTACTTTCACAAGCATGAAAATGTCCGTGAAAGAGTATTACAAATATTCCTTGAAACTTGTAAAAAAGTATTTAGAGGAAAAGAAAAGCTACTCCAGCATGTATTGGATGATGGTTCAGTAGAGATGTTTAAGATTGAAGGTAAGGGACTCGAAGCAGAGTTTGATGTACACATTCAATCTTCATCTAAATCTGCAGAGCTTGACGCTACATACAGGGAGATGGCTAAGCTTGCATTCCAGTCCAACAAAGTTTCTCTCGATGTTTTAACCAAGCTTCTCACATCAGATTCTATGTCTGAGAAGAGACGCGTCATAGAAAACGCAGAGAGACAAGCACAAGCACAGCAAGAAAGGCAGATGGAAAATCAACAGCAGATGGCACAACAACAAATGCAATCAGAACAACAAGCTGTTGATAAAGAAATTGCTGCCAAAGAAAGAATGAACATTAGAGATAATGAAACCAAACTTGCTTTAAAACAAAATAATGTTTCAGAACTTGGTGATTTCTATGACAAGCTTGAAGAACAGAAGCGTGAATTTGATGAAACTCTTAGACAAAAAGATAAGCACCACGCTGATAAAGTGAAGCTTGAGGAAAAGAAAATGGCTATTACGCCTGAAAACAAATCTGAAAATAAATCATAATTTTACACCATGGACGATAACTTAGACCTTGATATGAAATCATTGGTCGAAGATGGTGATTTCAAACCATCAGAGACACCTAGTGATCCGCCAGCAGAAACTTCTACGGAAGCTGCAGCGGAAGAGAGCGTAGCTACGGTGGCTCCTACAGAAAGTACTCAACATCCTGAAGAGTCCTCTAAGGAAGCCCCCTCTAACGCTGCTTTATCCGCCTTTGCCAACCTTCTTGCCGATGAGGGGGTTGTTTCCTTGGACGAAAACAAAAATATTGAATCAACAAATGATCTTGTAGATCTGATTCAAAAAACTATTAAAGAGAATGAGTTAGCTCATCTCTCTGACGACCAGAAACAAGCACTCAAAGCTTTTGAAAATGGAATCCCAGTAGAGGAGTTTCTTAAATCTCAAAGCACGGTACAGACGATTGCAAACATTAAAAATGAACAAATCGAATCTGACCCTAAGCTTCGAAGAAGTTTAATTAAAGACTCATACCTCGCTAAAGGATTTTCAGAAGATAAAGCTGACCGATTGACTCAAGATTCGTTTGATCTTGGGAGAGATGTGGAAGATGCGGTTGAAGCCAAAGATGATCAAGTCAAATTTCAGAAGCAGAGAATTGCAAACGAAATAGCCGATCAAGAAAAACAACAAGAAGCGGCTAAGAAGCAACAAGAAGCAGAACTGAAAAAGCTAAAAGACAAAGTTTACAAGGAAGAAGAAATCATCCCTGGCATTAGTTTTAATAAAAAAACTGCTGATAAGGTTTATGAATCTATGACTAAAGTTGTCAGTGAGGTTCAAGGACAGCCTGTTAACCAAATGATGAAAGATCGCATTGATAACCCTGTTGAGTTTGAACATAGACTTCATTATGTTTATACATTGACAAAGGGTTTCAAGGACTTCTCAAAGCTGGTTAAAACCAGTAAATCTAAAGCTGTCTCAGAATTTGAAGCCAAGCTTAACAACGGAGGCGAAACGTATCAAGCCCCACTATCTTTCAATTCAGGAACATCGATTCTTGACAAAATTATGGAAAACCCAAATATTAAATAATGAAAATTTCATTCCTACAAACAAATGACGCCAAAGCGTGGAGTGGTATTACTACCAAAAACCACCTCGGTGCCATTTATGAAAAGAAGCCTCAACTCGCTTCTAACATTATCTCTCGTATGCTTTTCCAAGCTTACGGAGCTACTCTTAACAACATGTTGGATCAAATCCCCGCGTTGTATCTCGAAACTGCTGACGACTTCACTTGGAAGCTTATTGGTTCTTCTGACCGTAACATTCCTTTGGTAGAAGCTCGTTATCAAGGTTCTCCTGTTGCTGCTACTGACACTGGTGTTGGAGCCAACGGTACTGAGTTCGAACTCGTATTTGGAGAAAAGTGGTTCTCTGATGTAAGTGTAATTGTTGGACACGACGATGCTTATCCCGTTCGTATCAAGCAAGAGCCTTATGCAGAAGGAACTAACTGGGTATATGTAGTTGAGCCTTACGGTGCAGACATTTTCGTTTCAGGTGTTCCTGGTGACGAGTTTGTTGCTGGTAAGAGATTCAGCCGTGAATACTCTCCAGTTGAGTCTACATTGTCTACTAAGGGTGCTAGCCCTGCGTTCACTACTCCTGTTGAGTTCAGATCTAACTTCTCACAGCAGAGATGGCAAGAAACTATTCCTGGCAATATGATCAGAGAAAGACTTGCTGGTGCTATGGTTTCAGTTGGAGACGACGGAGAAAAGAACGAATTCAATGTTTGGACTGACTGGTTGGATTTCGAGTTCATGCGTCAAGTTGAGATGGACACATCCAGAATGCTTTACTACGGACGTTCTACAAGAGACGCCAATGGTAACTATACCTCTGTTGGTAAGTCTGGACACGTCATCGAAGCTGGACCTGGTATTAGAGAGCAAATGGAAGTATCTGGTGTATCTCGTTATGGTAAGCTTACCACTGACTACCTCACCAACGTACTCCTCGAGCTTTCTGATAACAAGCTCCCAATGGACAACCGTCACTTTGTTATTCGTACAGGTGAAAGAGGTGCTGTACTTTTCCACAGAGCTATTCAAACTGAAGCTTCTGGATGGACTGCACTTCATGACATGGATGCTCAGCGTTCTGTTAGCTCCGCACTTCACTCTAACTCTAGAGAGTTCGGATTCCAGTACACTCAGTATTTGGCACCTAACAACATCAAAGTAACACTTGAAGTTGATCCATTCTATTCTGACCCTGTTCGCAATAAGCAGCTTGCACCTAACAACGGACACTTCCTTGGTGGTGTTGCAGAAGCTTATCGTATGGACATCATGGATATCGGAACCATTGATGGTGAGCCTAACTTGAGAAAGGTTTACTCTAAGAAAGACCCACGAGTATTTGGATATATTCCTGGACTTAGAGATCCTTACTCTCCTGAAGGTTCTATGGGTAACCCTAAGCTTATGGTTACTCCTAAGGATGGCTACGAAATCCATTGCATGGATACTTGTGCTGTAATGATGAAGGATCCTGGACGTTCTAGAACGCTCAAGCCTAAGTTCGCAGACTAAAACAAAGCATAGTTAAGGGGGAGACTATCTCCCCTTTAACTCCCTGTAAATATATATATTATGCCAAATCCAAAAAATAAAAAGAAAAACAATCCTAAAAGGAATCGACTAATAGAAGAATCTAAGAAAAAGTCAGTAGAAAGAATGACCACTAAAAAACCACTTCCTTCTTATGAAGAGATGTTGTTAAAAGTTAATCCACCAAAAACAGCTATGGATTCTGTTCGTACAATGCCTGATAAAAGTATGAAGAAAGATACCATGAAGCAGATGAAAAAGAAAGATATGATGTATGGTGGTAAGAAAAAAACCATGACTTACGGTGGTAAGAAAATGAGGTATGGTGGTATGAAGAAAGGTAAAAAATGTTAAAACTAAACTAATGGCAAATCCAAGATCAGCAGCTGCTAAAAGACTATTGAAAGGAGCACAGCAGCAAAGACAAGCTAAAAATAAAAAAGCAACAGCTTCTACAATGAAGAATATGAAGTCTGTTGCTAAAGGTACTTATGCAAATCGTAGCAATGCAAAAGCTGCAGAAGCTAATGTTAAAAGTCCTGTAAAAGCTCCTAAAAAAGCTAAGAAAGCTACAACCAAAAAGACAAACTACGATAATATGTCCTTTAGTAAAGCGTTTGCTGCAGGTCGTAAAGTAGCATTGGCTGGAGGTAGTAAAACTTTTACATGGAGAGGTAAAAGATACGGTACTAATCTTAAGAAGAAAGCACCTAAAACAACCCCTCGTCCAAATGTTACTGCTGGTTTAAAAGCAGAACAAAAAAAAGCTAGTAACAAAGCTGTAAAAAAGGTTGAACAAAATATTGCTTCTTCTACAAAAGATAAGCCTAAAGTAAAAAGCAGTCAGGTAAGCTTTAAAAGTAAATCAAGACTTC
>CENI01055936.1_pt1 | contig 13113 bp, 4 predicted proteins | sample 530161 | NCBI WGS metagenome assembly CENI01 (sample SAMEA2591107, study PRJEB7988) | marine metagenome | isolation source: saline water (ENVO:00002010), including | reverse complement strand
TACTGCGGCAGGTTGCCATTCCATAAATAGACTTGTCCATGGATCGTACTCTTCAATAACTTTCCACCAGTTTTTATTCGCTTGACGTCTAACTTCAGCTGCTCCTTTAAGATCTGTCTTAACAGCATCCATAATAGGTAGCATATAGTTACCTTCAAGAGCCTTCCATGATTCACCTCTAAACATTAGGTTCATCCAAGCTCCATCAATGCCTTGGATAATAGCAGGTATAATCCTGCCTCTTCCCCATCCACCAGGAATGCCATCTCTTAAAGCGCTTCCTGCTGGCTCAGACTTGTATAGCACGATCGGCTTTCTTTCAGATCCTGATCCTTGAGTCTGTAAATGAAACTCCCCAGTCATAACTTGACCATCAGTGTCTCTCTTAACTACTCTTTCTTTTGCACCAATATAGTTATCAATACCTAAAGCATTTTTAACCGTCATGATTTCATCGCTTAACATAGCTATTGCATTGTTAGCTCTTAACAATTGACCGACTTGAATAACTGCAGGATGTAACTCCGTATCAATAGCATCAGCTAGTAGGTTATGTAAGTAAGTAGCTACCACCTCTTCAGCTGGTTCGTTTTTACCTTGCCTAGCTAAGCTATCTCTGAACCCTTCTGTTTCAATAAGCTCGTTAATAGCTGTAGCTTGCTCACCAGTATATATAACATCGTATATAGCTTTTCTAAGGTTACCAAGTAACTGACCATAAGACAAAGTCATAGGAGGTTTCTTAAGAAAGTTATCACGATCTAAAACAGCTTTTTCTAAAATAGCATAAAATACTTGGCTAAACTCAGGATCTGCATGGTAAGCACTAGCATAATCATTACCGTTTTCTAGCATATAAGTTCTTAAACCATCACGTAAATCACCACCTGCTTGGTCTTGTATGTCAGCAGGTAATCCTTCAACGTCTAACAGTTCTGCAACTACCATATCATCTAAAACTTTTTTAGCTCCTTCCTTTCTTAATACTCCGCTTCTATATGCAGACTTAATAGCTCCAAGCATAGCTAGCCAAGATGAAGGACCATGGGTTGTACCGTCCAGCTCAATAGCTATATTAGTTCTAAATGGCGTCTTATTTTTCCAAGCATCTGCGTAACGCTTTAATTCAATAGCCGCTTCAATCTTGGCAAAGCCTTCAAGTCCTTCGCTAGGTCCTTTCATACCACCTTTTCTAGTTCTTGCTAATAAAGAATCAGGTATATTAAGCGCCGGCATCTGAGCAACTTCATCTGGAACTGCTATGTATTCGTTAGGTACTATGTCAGCCATAGGATTTGATATCGAACTACCTTTAGCTCTCATTGTGTTAGGATCCATTTCACCTAACTCACCTTGATATGTTTCAGGGTTAACGTTGATTTTAATTTCTGAAAGAAGTTTGTCGTATCTTTTATTATCTTCGTCACTCATAAGACTAGATTCAACAGTAGCTCCTTCTGAAATAATAGCTGAAAACAAACTATCAGGTTCATTGTTAAGATGTTTACTAAATGCTTCATCAAACTTTTTAATAGCTTCGTTAGGTAAATCTCCTTTAGCCGCACCAATAAACTGCTTAGCCATATGCTCTTTAAATATATTATGCTCATCGCTTATGGCAGTATAAGGATTAAACTGAACAGGCTCAACACCACCGGTAATATATCTAACCCAAGGAATACCCTGCGGATTAAATCTAGTCTGGTCAACGTGCATTCTTCCTTGCAAGTTCTGCACTACAAAGTCTAAATAGTATGCGCCATCAGCGTATCTACCTACTGTATGCATAAACTCTAAGAATCTAGCAAACTGTTTATCCATCTCGTAGTCAGGACGATACGTTTCGTATACTCTTTCTTGAGCATCCTTTTTTTCTAACCCTAAATATTTTTGAAGTTCAAAAGATTTTTTCTCAAACGTACCTCTGAATTCAATATACTTTTCAGGTCCTAACCCAAAAAAATCTCCAAGCTTATCTAGTTCTGTCTGTGATTTAGCATTAGATAAAACTTGAACAGCTGCTTGCTTCATAAGTTTACTTCTTAATGTATCTATCTTATGCGCAATAGAACTCATATTGTTTCTAGACAGTTCGATCTCTCTTATATATCTATTCACAACAGTAGTAGTTTGTCTGTTAGGTGTTCGCTCTCCTATAAAGTCAGTTGGCGGAACTAACCTAGGCATTTTTTCTACATTTCTAAAAGCATCAGGAGCTGCACGAGCAGCAGCCGATAAAGCTTGTAATCCTTTATCTGTTAAATTATAATAGGTTGTATCGTTAAGAGTTTCTTTCTTATATAAATCAGGATTAACTTCAGCATAAAGTTCTCTAGCAAACGTACCAACTATTTCAAATTGTGATTCAGCAATACCTTTTAAAGAATATTCATCAGTCGGTCTGCCTAACCTTCTGTTTTGTTCTCTCTTCCACTCTTTAAATATTTCTCTACCAAGTTGGCTGTTACCTCTTAGTAGTGTTACGCCACCTGTTTCGTTTGTTTCAATACTGGGAGCTTCAAGATAAGAACCAATATCTCTTTTAGCATCAGGTGTTATGCTATCAGTATCAGGAGTAGGAGTTCTAACTAGTACTCCTTCGCGTATTAATGCTTCAGCGTCAGGATGTGCTTCACCTACAGTAGGTATAAACTGCGTTTGTAATAAAAACTTTTCAGTAACAAAGCTTAGTATTTTACCAAACACCGGATCAATCATCATTCTTCTAGGAGAATCACCGCTCTTTCTTTTAATGAAGGGGTTAACTCCTAGTATACCAGCATTGAATCCATCAGGATCAAACAGTATACCCTTAAGATTTAACTCGTTAAAGTTTATGTTAGGATGTAATGCTTCTAGTACAAACATAAACGGGAGCGGATCAGGAGCTTTACCTTGCTCTTTCTTTTTAGCTCTACGATTCATGATCTCTTCAGCTTTTATCTTAAGAGTCCGAGCATTAGTTCTTTTACCTGCAGCTACCATAGCTTTTCTTTCAGGAGATCTTAAGGCTTGTCTTATTCTATCGTCTAAAGATACTCTTCCATAAAATCTTTCATCTAAGAGAACACCATCAACTTCTGTTGTAGCTTCTGCCATTGATAACCCTTGCTCTTCAGCGTAATCTTTTATCAACTGTTCTCTTCCTGATTCAGTAAGCTCACCATCTTTTAAATAAGGATCTTTTAATTTGCCTAATATGTTTCTTGCAATAGGCGAATCAATTAGTCCTTCATCAATAGCTGATAGTACCTGAGATTCAATGTGCGCAGAAATTTCATAAGGCTCTAAGTAAGACTGCTTTGTGCTTACGCCTTTAGGAGAATTTTCAGGAGTCAACTCTTTTTTTAAAACGTTTCCTTCTTTATCTCTAAATCTTCTTTGATCTTTAGCAACCAACTGTTTGAGATCTGCCTTATCTATTATCTCATCAGTTATTGTAGTTATAAAAGCTTTAGTTAAAAGATCTCCTCGTTTAATAAGTTCTCCAAAGCCGTCGTTTTTAATATAAGATAAGGGCGAGTTAGATATAGTACGGTTTTGCAGCTCTCCTTCTTTATGATCGTTATGTATTTCTTGTAAAGTTCTACGAACAGGCAGACTAGTTCTACCAAGGAAATCTCTTCTTGCCTGCTTATCTTTAAAGCTAGCGGCAAAGTCAGGTCTAGTTTCTGAAACACCAGGTATTCTTTCTTGGTTTCTTTGCATATCAATAAGATCATCAGATACTTTTTGGCGATTATCAGATTCTTCTTTCCTAAAGTAGTCGTCAAGTCTGGCAGCTCGATCAGGATCCATAGGTGGTTTTACTAAACCAGCTTCCTGAGCTTTACTTTTTAATTTAGATACTACAGTAGACCCAGTTCTTCCCTGGTCTGGATCGATTATTTCTTCTGTTAAACTATCGTATATGGGAGTCGGTTCTACTGCAGGAGATAACCCAAACTCTTCATAGTAAGAAGTATCTACAGCTTGTCCTTCAGGAGTTCGTCCGCTTATAAGCTGCGCGTTTAACTTCTTTAATAGTTCTGACTGACCAGCTTGATTATAGAAAAGATCTTTTTTAGCTTCGATTCTTTTTCTCTGTCCAGCTGCAGTTGAAAATCTACTCATTTATTTCTCCGGTTATTGATTTATTGCTTCATCAGGGAAACGATCATAGTCCCAAGATACGTTATCAGGGTGAAGATGTTTATATAAAGTTTGACTAAAAGGCGATAGCTTATACAAAGTTTCAGTAGGTTTATCTCCTACTGCAACATCATAAGATATACCACCTAGTCTTAAAGCTTTACTTACCGCTGCAGATTCTCCTGCAACAGTACCAATTGCCCACATAGTAGTATTAGGGTACCGCTTATCATACATAGGAAAAGCAAAGTCTATTAGTCGTTCTCCTGTACCTAGCAATCCACTAGCACCTACACCTCGTCTCATGTACTCCATACCTGTAAAGTACGGGCTTGGTTCGCCAAACTTAAGTAAGTCTTTTAAGTGCTGAGATAAAAAGCCTAACGCAATCATTGACATTGCTGTAGCAAAAGCGTTATACTTCATACCGGGAGTACCACGTCTTACAAGATCTCTCCACATTTTAGGTAAATGCCAAGCAGTAAACGTAGATATAAATCCCTGAAACTGCGTAAACAAAGCAAACCTAGGATCTTGGAATATCAGAGGTCTGTTAGCAGATTGAGGTAACACAACAGCTTCATTCACAAAGTTAAACTCTCCTTCACGCATGTTAGATTTAAAAGTATTAACATGGCTTTTATTAAGCTGCATCTCTTTATCTATAACAAACTTAACCATAAAGTTAGGATCTATTCCTAAGTTACGCAAAGCTTCTTGAGCCTCATCCATTTCGTTAGTCCATATAGGATCTTTCTCTTGAATCTTAGCTGTTCTATGTTCGGCTATAGTTGCTACCTTATCAAGGATATAGTCAGCTGCGATAGCTGCTCTACCCGCTCTCATAGCATTAGTCCATTGTTGTAAACCAATAACTTTAAAATACATATCAAGTATTCTTTGTCGTAAATGGCCAACTTCACTAACACCTGTTGTATGAGCAGCACCAACTTCAAAGCCCATAAACCCTAGCTCTTTGTTTCTTTGGTAACCATAGCTAGTTCTTCGATCAAGCATAGGTTTCATAGCAACTGTGCTATAGCCTCTTACTACGGTGTTAACAAACTCTTCTACAAAAGTATAGACTATTGCGTTAATACTACCTCTTTGTCCTTCTTTTAGTTTTCCGTTTTTAAGCTCGTCTTTTGTACCAAAGATTTGATCCTTGCTAAGGCCTCTCAATGATGTACCTAACTCTACAATATTAGATACAGTAGCTAAAGGCAGTTGTGTTACAGTAGTAACAAAGATAAGATTCTTTTTAACAAACTCCCATACAGGTTTATGAGTTCGTTTATAGTTACCTGACTGCGCATCATAGTATCTTTTCATTCTAAAAGCTATTTGGTCTACAAGAGCTTTAGCTTCAGCTTCGGTTTTACCAGATTTAATTAATTGCCTTTCAGCTTTGTCTAACCAGTAATTTATTTTCTCATTGTTAGATCCAACAAACTCTTCTATAGTAGTGTATCTTACAGCAGACTTAAGGTTGTTAGACATATTAGTAAACAAATCGTTTTCTAAAAACTCTTTGAAGTCAGGTATATCTGATATGCCAAGCTCTCTTTTCTTTTGAGCTTTAGGTCTGAAAGTACGCTTAGATGTAACAGAAAAGTTACCATCATAATCTATCATTCCAGTGTCTACAAACCCATCAGTAGAATCCATAGTTAATATAGCTGTAGTAAGTTCTCTAGCTTTTTTATCTGAATAACCAAAGTGCTTTGATAATAATTTTTCAAATGTACCTCGATCACGAGCAACTTTTTCTTTATCAAGTGTTCTACTTCTAGCTAAAAAGTAAGCTATCTTACCAAGAAACGGATTGTGTTTCTTTTGCATGTTAAAAATATCGTTAGCAACTTTTTCCATTCTAGCTACTAAGGCTTTAAACTCTGGCAACTGCTCTCTAAACGGTCCTTCTAAATCTTCATCCCATTTAATATTATCTGGGCGACCTTTCTTTTTAGCGTTTTCTCTAGCTTTAAGAAATGCATCATAAAACTCTTCACTAAATTTTAATCGGCTTTTTCTAGTATCTGTTCTACCAAAAGCAAACAGTGTAGTGTTAACATCTTTTAATTTTTCTCTGAGTGCTGATATGTAATGGTGCATACGGTTTTCATAATGCATACCAGTCATAGACTTTTCAAGATTACCACTATGAGCTTCTGCTAAATGCCTAATAGCTGGAACATCGCCTATTAAAGATTTATTTTTCTTTACTTGTTCAACAGTATTATCAGCGGCTAACTGTAAGTCCCAAGGAAATATATGCCTAACCATACCTCTCCATAGAGCAGGTAAGTTATTCCACAAATCATTTCTAAATTCAGTAACAGTTCTTTTCTCTAAAGCTTTTTCGTGTCTTGCGCTTCTATCATTTATATCTTCAAACTTTAAAAGCGATTGTGCTTCTTCTAGTTTTTCTCTTTGCCTATCTATATCAGATTTAAGTTGCTCTCTTTTATTTTTATCCTTAGCTAACTTAAGCTTTTTTTCTAATCCACTTATAGATTTAGTAAGAGTACGAACTCTTTGATTAGCGGTATCTATAGCTTCTTTAAGTTTAGCATTGTTTTGTTGAATACTAAACTGCTTACCATGTTTATCTATATCTTCTTTTGCTAAAACTCCAGCTTCCGATACTTGCTTTCCTGTACTAGGGGACAGTTTGTATTGAACGTCTCTCCACAATCCATAATCCCACATAGTACCTGGGATTGTAAAAGCTTTACCTATTGCTGTACCAGCGATTGCACCATCAATTAACCTAGTATTAAACTCATTAGCATCCCAATCTTTAAACCCGTTACCTGCGTGTGCAGCCGTATAACCAACCGCTTCTTGCATGAATTCAGTAGTACCTTCACCGATACCACCGATTACCATTCGCTTTATTAAGTTCCTAGATACATTCCTAGCAGAGATTTGTTGTTTAGCAAATGCAGCTGCATCTTTAGCTAGTTTAGCCATCTCTTTTCTAGTAGTATTTAGTACTACTCTTTTAGCTTCATCCGGACTTACATTAGCTTTCTTTGCATATGCCTCTATTATTTCGTCTCTACCTTTTTTGGTGAGCATAGTACCTGCACCACCTCTAATTAGCAGTTGCAAACCAAGTCTATCTAAAACAGATTGAGTTACACCACCAGCAATAGCTAAGCCAGCATTCTTTCCATCTTCAGGCTGATCATTATATATAGTACCTGTATACAAACTTACAGGAAGCAACATAGACGCACCCATAGTAGGACCAGCAGCAAGATAACCAGCTGCAGTAGCTCCCATATAAGGAACAGATATTACAGCGTTATTTAATAAATACTGAAATGCACCTTGCTTTCCAAATATACCATCAACATCTTTAAAGCTAGTAACAATTTCAGGTTTGTTTCCTAAATACCTTTGTTGTCTGTATACTGAAGCTTCTCCTAGTTCTTCAGCCCACTTAATACCAGTGCTTTCTCCTGCCATTTCTAAAAACCCTGACAGTCCTTCGTATGCACCAACCCAACCTATATCCCATGCTTCAGATAATGGATTCTTTGCTTTGTTTTGCAGAGTTCTTTTAGGATCTCTAAGGGCTACAGAGCCTGGCATATAGTATCCACCACCATAAGCTAACTGTTGTTCAGTTGTAGCTAAATCTCTAAAGACCATATGGTGCTGGGTTTCTTCAGCGATCGTATCAGCAATAGCATTACGAGCTATATCAAAGTCTTCACCTAAATCAGCTACACCAAAGATCTTAGCCATATCTGCGTATTTAATATGCTGAGCTGTAGAATACCTAGTAGGCTCCATTACTCCAGTTCTCATTAGAGTATCTGTAAAGTCTCTACCTCTATCGTCTCGTAATTCTACAAGCTCTCTATCAAACGCATCTAGCTCTCCGGTTCTAACAACATTAGTAAACCCTTGCTTTTGTGCAAGTTCCATTAATGAAGCACCAGCTCTATAACCACCAGCTGTAGAACCTTCAGTATCAGTAGGAGAAAAGAACTTTGCAACTTCAGGAGCATCAATACCTTTTAATCTACCAGTAAAAGTAGGATCAGACTTAGACTTTATAGTATCAGCATCAATAAAAGTGTAGTCGTTTGTTAACGCAAATGGATTACTTTCAACTGCTCCATACTTAGGTAACTTGCCGGAATCTCTTAGCGTTCTTACAAGCTCTGACATTAATCTTCTCCTGCTGTATTAAGTAAGTATCTGGCACGCAAAAACTCAAAGAACCCTGAAGTTTTACCTTGACCTTTACCTAATGCTTTACTTTTCCAAACGCCTTGTTCGTTGTCAGTTAAACTATTCCAACGCTCTTCAGTGTCTGTCACATAAATATTAAATGCTGTATCAGCATCCATAGTAGCAAAAGGTTTACTACCTGGTTCTCCATCAGGGTCTGGCATTGTTAACATCATTACAACAATACCTTCTTTTAAGGTATCAAACTCTCTCATACTAATAGGATCGCCTACCCCTGTTTTCTTTTCTGTAGCAGTATCAAGTTCACTTTCAAATAATTCAGGATTAGCATTAGTTTTAGTTTCAAACTGTAAATACTTTACATAAGGTAATAAGTCTGTAAATTCTATTTCATCAGCCATAGCATCTTGCATCGCTAAAGAATAAGCATTGTTTATAGCAGCTCCAAATAAATTTGCATCAACACCAGTTTTTCGTTGTGCATCTATTGGTCCCTTCTGCATTACAAAGTCTGCCATTTTTTGTGCTTGTTGCGTAATGTTTAACTTATCAAATGGGCTCTTTACAGTTCTATCTTTTACTGTAGTAGAGTTTAGTTTTCTAGCTGCTTCTAAAGTCTCTTCAAATAGTTTAATTAATCTAGCTGACTCTGCGTTATAGCCATCAGTACCATAAGCATACGTATCGTTATCAGTCCAATCATTCCAAAAACTATCAGCTAAAATTTTATTAGTTTTAACGTCTCTGTATAAAGTTCTTTTAGTATCGCCTGTTCCAACTTCTACTTTTTCAAGTCTTCTTTTAACGTTACGGTTCTTCAAACTATAAGCCATTACAAACTGGCCAGTGTTTCGTACTGGTGATCCTTTTTCTATTAATAAACTTCTATCATAGTCGTTATCTAAAAAATCTTGTAAAGATTTATCAGTATGCTTTTGTCCTTCTGCACTATATGTAAACTTTAAAGCCGCTGCTTCTAAAGAGTCTACTCGCTTTATGTAGTTATCAAGAGCAAACGCTAAACTATCTCCATGAGGATTATTCATAGCCCTAGCGCCAAGGTAAAAGATAGCCATTCGTTTTAGTTCTGATCTATTAAACAATGGTCCCAATAAATCTTTTAAAAACCTTTCGGCTTTACTCATTTCTTTTGTGCCAGCATCTCCTTCACCTGTATCGCCATCAGCAATATTAGCTCCTGCCTCAGCAGCCTTTTTCTTTTCTTCTTCGCTAAGAGCTTTAGCATTCATTTGGTTTTTAAGCTTTTGCACAATATTATTTTTTTCTTCATCTGACATAGCAGGATCTTGACTCAAACCAGGCTCATTAGATTTAACAGGTCTAAGATCCATACCTTTATCACTAGCTAGCGGAACCATTTGACTTTCAGAAACAATAGGCATTTCACCAGTAGACTCAAAATCTTTCTTAACCTCTGCTCCAAAATCTGCGTATCCTTTCATCCAATCAGGTAAAGGACTATCGTTGTTTACTACTGGTTTTACAGTATTATCAACAGGTGATTCTCCACCATATATAAGAGAGTTTATATCGCTTACATTTTTAGGAACAGGTTTTAAATTTGTGTTAGGAACCTCAGCATAAGCAGCTCCAACAGGATTTATTGAAGAGAAAAAGTTACTAAGACCACTACTGGTTTGTGGTGCAGCGTTACTAGCCATTTCCTTATTACCCGGACCTAAAATTTTCATAGAGTATTGAGACGTTTCAGTAGGCATAGTATTTCCTGCGCCTGATTTATATTTTCTCATATTGCCAGGTCCCCAGTTATATGCTTGTAAAACTTCTGCTGGACTCCAGTTAGGAAAAGCATTTTGTATTCCAGCTAAATACTCTGCTGCAAATCTTCTAGATTTTGTTTCGTTAAAAACATCTGCTGCTGAAATAGGTGTTGTACCAAACCCAGCTCCACCATCAAAGTTAGATGGCATAATTTGATACGGACCCATCGCTCCAGCAGGCGAAACCATTTGATCAGGTTTTAAGTTACCTACTTCTGCAAATCGTAATCTATCTAATAGGTCTTCAGTAATCCAGTCTACTGAACCGCCATGAGAAGCATACATAGCTTTTTGATCTTGAACCTGTCTTCCGTGGTTATTCATTTTACGTATAATAGGCTCATACATATCTGTTGCTTCTTTATTTACTACAAACTCACCGGGAGTAAGCCAAGCTGGCACAGTGTCTGTACCCTTTGCATTACCAGGATGGTTGTCAGAGTTTCCACCTTTTGCAGAGTAGTTAGGTACTTCTGTCATAGAAGGTGGTGGTGTAATATCAGGTGAAGCAAATGTAAGTGTCAAACTATTACCATGTCGATCCTGTACTTTATGTTTCTTTTGCCTGTTGTTTTCGTATTGCATAGAAACTTTATTACCATGCCGATCTACCTTATCGATCTTTTCAATAGGTGGTAAATTCATCATTAGCCTTTGCCTCCTCCTGACGCGCCAACATCGTGACCACTTTCAGCAACTCCAAGATCCATTTCACTAACATCTCCTGGTTCGTAACCTGTCATTGGAGTTGTAAAGCCTATGTTAGTTGCAGAAGTATCAGGACCACCCATGTTAATACCGTTTGTAATAGCATCAATTATAGGTGCTGATCCTGCTGAACTAGATGAATGAGCTCCATAAGTAGGTATTGCAGCCATATGTGCTGCATGAGCAGCTACAGCAGGATCGTACTCAGGGTAATAGTTTCCTTGAGAATCAAATCCAGTTGCTTGTAAGTTTGCCATATCAAAAATTTCTTGAGTTGTAGAACCAACTGGCATGTTTTGTGTGGTTTCTAATATGTTTGCCTGAGTAGCTAAAGCATTATCTTGTATACTATTTATTTGACCTGAGTTTAAATGATCAGATCCACTTGGCCTACCATACATCATAGTGTTTTCAACAGCTTCAGTTCCTAGTAACGTAGGTATTTTCGGGTAAGTATGAGCTTGAAACTGGCCTGTATTAGGATTGTAAACAGTATTCTCAAAATCGTAACTATCAGGAACTTGTATTGGTGCCATCGGAGGTACCGGTGGTCTGTACTGCTGCTGCATAGACATACCAGAATCGTTAGATCCTGATTGACTCATAGCAGGAGCTTGCGAAGTTTCACCAACCTTAGGCGTTGACTTAAAGTCTGGTATATTAGGGTCTAAATAACTAAAGTCTATTGTTGATGGTGTGTATTCTCTTCTAAATCCTATCGCCATAACTACTCTCCTGACGTTAACGCTTTAATTTGTTTGTCGCTCATTCCCGCAAACGATTCAGGAACACCTACTATAGGACCAGGCCCTTGATTCATCAATGGTACGTTTCGGCCTTTTCTTTCTGCACCTTCGTTTAAAGGTCCTGCACTCCCAAGATAAGAAGCCACAGCTAAAGGAAAGTTAAGCATCGACATTGCAAATGGCGCAGCAGCTGTGACAGCTTTCTTACCTACATCACCATAATCACTTAACAAATCACTTCCTAAAACTCCCATAGACTTAAGATACTTTCTGTTTTCTACTTCATCAGGAGTAAGAGGTGGTTTTGCTTGTACCATTTTACGATCAGTACCTGATGTATCAATTTGTTTAATGTCAGGAATACTTCTACCTATTCCAAAGCCTCCAGGTTTACTAGCTCTAATATTGTATCCGTCTTTTTCTAGCTTTTTAAAGGTGTCCATCATACGTTGTTCAAACTTATCCATTCGCTTTTTGTACTCAGGGGTTTTTGATTCTGCTTTTATTTCATTTAATATAAATCTATCTCTGCCAGATACAGGGTACATCTTATCGTAATTCTGCATTTTGTTAATCATTTTGTTAGCATCCATTATGGCCTGCATTCTAGGAGTATATGGCGGATGTATCTTAGGACTATGTTGGTATCTATAACCAGGAATATTAGCACCTCCACGTGGCCCAATAACTCCTTGCTTCATACCATAGTTCATTAAGGTTCTTAGCATTCCTAATGGCAATAAGTTAACGCCATCATCTGCCTTTTCTCCTTCTTGATAGTATTTTACCTTTGATCCACCATAATTATATAATGGTCCACCAGGAACTTTAGTTCCTCCTTTAGCAAACAATGCAGCTGCCATAAGTAGCGGTGCAGTTATCGGGTTTGCCGCAGCAGCGGCTGTAGTTGCAGCAGCTTTAGGTGCAAATGCTTTCATTCCAGCATCCATACCCATATTAAGAGCTCCTAACTTAGCTGCCATTCTAAGCTGATCCATTTCGCTTTTTTGTTTTTGTTGTATTCGTGGAGATTCTGATTTCTTTATATTAACAGGCTTTGGACCTTCAGCTATTTTAGGAGCTGGTACAGGCATAGTAGGTACAACAGATGCGGAGTTTTGTAACTGAGCCATTAACATAGCTTTTTGTTGAGGTGACATGCTATTAATGTTCATTTATTTTCCTCCACCTTTAGTAGTTTGTACTGATTGTGTAGGCCCAGCACCAAGATACTGAAAAATTCTAGATGTAGCTGTATGCGGAGCATCTAATACTTTTTGTTTTTGTTGTTGCATAGAAGTGCCTACATTTCCTAGCATTTCAGATCCTTTTAATATGTTACCTTGTTCTTTCTCTAAGTAGTTCATTGACACATCGCCCATAGCTTGGCCGATAGCTGCTTGAGATCTTGCAGAACCTAACGCGCCTCCCATCGACGCAGCTCCCATGCCTCCTCCGAGTGTATTAGATAAATCTCTATTTAATCTAGAACCGTAATCAAATGCGCCTTGACC
>CENI01049000.1_pt1 | contig 13130 bp, 24 predicted proteins | sample 530161 | NCBI WGS metagenome assembly CENI01 (sample SAMEA2591107, study PRJEB7988) | marine metagenome | isolation source: saline water (ENVO:00002010), including | reverse complement strand
CGTAAAGAACCAGTGTATTGAGGAACGTATCCTCCTTCAGCAATATCTCTATCTTGCTGTTCAACAATTTGAGTACCTTTTTGTTCAATTGCTGGGATACCAGTTGCTCTACCAACAACTTCAATACCTTTACCAAGAACTTTTTGACCTTGATCTATACCATATTCAAAAGCATTGTCACGATCTTGAGGTACATCTAAATGCTTATATTTTCTGTAAATTTCTCTAAGTTTTGTAGCTTTCTCTATGTCTCCCGCTTTGTGCGCGGTTATAACTAATTGTTTTAGTTCACCAACATTCATAGAAACTCCTACTGGTTTGCGAAATTTACTGCATCTTGGTCTTCCTGTGATATTTGAGTTGAGGAACCTTTATCATCCGCAGTTTTTACAGCATTAATATAATCAGAATATAAAGCCTCGATTTCATCGCTCGTTCCAGAATCTAAATCAACTCTATTAATAAGCGATCCATCTGGATTAAGGTTTGATTGATCAGATAATCTTGCACCAGCCCTTTTAGCTAAAGCAGATTGAAGTTTTAACCAAGCAATCCAAACGTGTTCTTGGTTTTTGACTAAAGAAGGTAAAGGAGATAAGAATAGTTCCATCTCTCGGTTAGATATTGCACCTTTTGTTTGGGCAACATTTTTAAGTGCCGCTTGAACTTTTGCATTTTGTAATCCTAATCTAAGTAAACTTCTAGGATGTCCTCTCATGTCATCGGCTGTTTTCTGAATTATTCCATCATAGAATCCAGTTACATTATCTCCAGCGGCTTCAAGTTGAGTTGCTAAGAAATCAAAATTACTAGCGTCATCGTAAGCCATTTGAGCGGCTTTTTTTGTTTCAGCTTGGTTTTCTAATTGTTTAGCAGTTGCGGCAGTAGGCGCAGTCATTCTTTGAATAGCTTGAAGCTCTGCTAATTGATTTTCTCTTTCTTGTTGAGCTAATCTTCTATCTTCATCTCGCAAAGCACCATAAGCAGACGTTCCAGCTTGCATAGCGGCTAGACCGCCTCGCTCAGAAGCACCCATAACTGCGCCACCCATTCTTATTAGCTTTTCAGCCAAAGAAGTTCTAGGGATGTTCATAGTTGTGTTGTTTCTCTTGTTACCTGAAGCTGTACCTTCTAGATTAATAGTAGCGGCATCGGCAATTGCACTAAGCGCACCTTCTTTACCATTTTTTTCTTTTACTGTCTCTGTTGTAACTTCAGTGCCTTCAGGTGTATTTTCTACAATAGTGCTTTCAGTAAGAACACCATCATTAGTATCTATTGCAGTAACGGGGTTTAACTCTTCATTTATTTCTTCGGCTACTTCTTCTAACTGATCTGGTCTACGGAGAACTCCAGCACCACCCATGTCTGGAATAGTGTTCATTCCTCCACTAACTAATTCAGCATCCGATACTGTACCTAAATCCTCTTCTGCAATCATATTTCCAAAAGCATCTCTAATGTATCTAATTCCACCTTTTACATTAAAAGGATTAAAATCATCGCCTTTTCTAAATCTTTTACCTTCTGGCATTTGATCCATACCTAAAGCACCCATACCAAAATCACGTACTCCCTCGGTAACATCAGCAAAAGTATCAAGAACAGGGGGCGTTCCTATTGCCGCCATGTCATAAATTCCTTTTCCTAGATCTACTACCGCATCTCCAGTTAAACTTCCAGCTTCATACAATGACTTAGGTATATCTCTAGTATGAGGTTGACCCGTAGCTGGGTCTAAATAGTTAATACCACTTATTGTCCCCATAGGACGTACTTTACCTAATTGCGCAAGACGATTTCTCTTATCAATATCTTTCTGTGCGCTTCGGAAGGAATCAGCTTCCATCCTTTTATTTTTTTGATCTTGAACTCTTGCCGCAATCATTTCTGGAGTGTTTCTTGATGCACTAACTTTATTTCTAAACGCTTGCTCTCTTATTTTACGCATTGTTGCGTCATCTCTAGGAGAGTAAATAGAAGGAGGGTATTGCCCTGTCATTCTATAGTTATAAAAATCTTGTGCAGTAGCCATTAAAAACCTCCTCCACTGTATCCAGAGCCATTTGAACCTGTATCTGTAGGCTCTCCCTGTCCTCGCAAGTATTTAGCTATGTCCATGCCCATTCCAGATCCAGCCATAGCACCACCAAAGGTACTTGCAAACGGACTAGCCGTTACTTGTAAAGGATTTTGAGGACTTGTGTAATCTGCTTGTCCTAAAATACCTTGCTGATACTTAATTTGCTGATCTAGAGCAAAATCACGATCTCTTTCAAATCTACCACGTTGGTCATCTAAGTATCCTTGATCATAATTTCTAAAGTTTCTACCAGCACCCGTCATAAAGTCACCCATAGCACCCATAGCGTTAATACCTGTTAGGTAACTACCTTTTAGACCTTCGTTTGCTAACATTCTGTCTCTAAATTGCTTTTCTTGTGCGCCTAGTGATTTGTCCATCAAGTCTGCATTTATCATTGAGGTTGTATCTGCAAGCCTATCTCCATAACCTCGCATAGCAACACCTTCGGCAACACCAGCGCGGGACGAGTTCATGTTTCCAGAGCCAGATGCACCGAGGTTTATTCCTGTCATGGTGTTTTCTAGTAGATTTCTCCTGTCATCTCGCATTGCGGCATCAACAAGTGGTTGAGAATTTGCCAATGCGTAGTCTCTAGCTACACCCATTCTGTCCGCACCGCCTTCATCAAACATAGTTTGGTAATTTTGACCAAAACCTTGACCAGTTTGGGACAAATCAAAAGCACCTTGCGCTCCCATTAGCCCCATGTTGCCCATGTAAGTGTTGCCTAGTGTCGAATATGGATTCATACCAGCGTATGTCTGTCCACCGTATGCGCCCATTTCTTGAGATCTAGCTAAATAATCCTCTGCATTGTCATAAGACCTTTGAATGTAAGGTTTACTAAATCGAAAAGACTCCATTTGCGCTCTTGCGGCCGCCTCTTGTCCTTTTCGTGCTTCTCTGCCTCCGAGGTAGCCTCCTACAGCACCAAGAGCACTGCCTCCGATTATTGCGGCCGCTACAAAACCCATAATATCCTCCAAATTTCACCACGTTTTGACTATGTTTATACATATAAAACAACAAGTGATTACATTGATTAAAACGATAACAGTGCGAATGATTGCTTCAGCATCATCTTGATCCACAGTGTTACCAATCGCGTGTTTCCATATTGTCCACCATTTATTCATCTCTTGGTTCTTCCAAACCAATAGAAGTAAAAGAGGGGGCAATAACTTCCTCCTCCATTTTTGCAAGGTTTTCTTCTCCTAAATGTTTAGTAAAATGAACATTAGTAAGAATAGAATCTTTAATAGCAAAAAACGCTCTTTTAGCACCTTTTGGAGTTACCCAAGTGTAGGGTGCTTTGATGTGTTTTTTACCAGACTCAGATACAACTAATAACTCTCCTTTCATTAAAAAAGTCATGTGAGATTGTTTGTGTATTTTTCCAGTAAAAGACATATTTTTAGGTACAGTCAATTCTCTGGTGTACATTCCACAACCATAATCTTCATTAATTTCAGTAAAAAAATGCCGTAAAGATGTTTGGTCAATAGCACATTTTTTTCTTCCAGAAGCCTTTTCTTGCTCAATAGATTTTTCAAAGTTATTTATTTTTGACCGTAAACTTATATTGAGAAAACCGCTCACTAAATCACCCCCGCATCTTTTAAATCTTGAATAAGGGTCATAAGTAAATTAGTAGTAGTTGTTAAGTCTGGTGTGGTAGCATCAGCAGTTCTAGTCACACTAAAATTTGTTACAGACATTTCAGGAATATCACCCTTAGATAAAGTGTTTTCTAACCTCTGTAATTCATCACCTAAATATTTATCGCCTACTGAAGTTTTAATAGACAAAGGATTTACAGGTGGGAATAACTGCGTGTTACTGTTTCTTTTTAAAATTGGTAAAGGATTCTTTTTATAGCCTTTTAATGGTGAGGTCATTGTTACCTCCTTCCAGTTGTGAGAACATCAAAATCAAATCCTAAAAAGTCAAAATCTTTTGTATCGTCTACTGTCATTTTGTAAGACAAATAACGACCAGATACTCTCGTATCAATCTTATGATTATTACCCGAATCGAAAGTTATAGAGGAACCGTAGATAGGAGTACCATTAATAAAATCACTAGAACCAAAACTAAATGTGAAATTCTTATTCGCATCTGACACCTCGATCTGTGGTACAACTTTGTTTATAACTTTGTATCCACTAATACTTGATAGTTCATCTAAATCAATACCTTGCCTTTCAATGAATGGACTCCTGTTTCCCTCCACAGAAATAGGAGAAGACAGTATTGATCCTGTGCTACTTAAATCTAATCCGTATAAGGTAGCTTGCGTTATTTTCTTAGTAGAATCGGTATGTGGTAGATTAGATCCGACAAACATTTCGTGTAAGTTGTAGCCTGATCCTTGGGTATTATATGTACCACCAAACGAGCTATAGCTAATTGTAGAATCAATTGAAGCATAAGTTTCTGAGGTATCTACGCTACCGTTAGTTGCTGAAGAAACATTAGGTAAATCTACAAATGACCATGTTTCACTTCTATAGTTATATACTGCCGCTCTGTTACATCTTCTTTCATAATCACTTGATGTGTATTCATCTGTAGAAAGATAATCTGCCATATCATCGTTAGACACATAGCAAAATAATATTTCATTTAGAGCAACATTATGATGGACAAAACAAACTGAAGTTTGAGCAGTATCTAGGCCATCAAAAATAAATCTTTTAACTCTTTGATCGCAAATACTTTGACGGGTGTTTGTATCGTGAATGTAGATATCGTCATGGTCAAAAACATAATGTACACCTTCAACCTCCACAATACAGTTTTGATTGATTACACCGCAGTTGTTAAATATTTTTCTAAAGTTATGTATGAAAGTACCACCGACAAATTCCATTAGCCATACTTGATCTTTAGAATAAATAATAAATTTATTTTCTAGCGAAAGACCATCTACTATACCTGTCTTCATTTGTACTAAATCATTGAATCCAGCAGATGCAGTAGTATCACCTTCATCCCAAGTAGTTGGTGTTGCATTTGACAAAGCTGGAGTAGAAAAGCGAACTCTGGAAGTATGCTGAGTTCCACCTTCGTCCATGTTTAAAGCAATAAGAAAATCACCGTAAGATCTAATAGCTTTAGCTCTCCACTGAATTGGATTATTGCTACTATCAGTAGCTCCAAAATTCGGTAAAGCCTCAAAAGTAGATCCTCCGTGAGCCATGTAAGAGGGTACTTTGTCTTCTCTGTTTATGTAAATAACATCAGCTAAACTAGCCGCTGTAAAAACTAAAGCAGAATTTGATGTTGAAGGTATGCTAGAGCCAGCTATAGAAGCTAGAGTGCTTGATCCTGTGTATTTTAAAATAGAATAATTTTTAGTAACTATTACTACAGAAGAAAAAGTATTCTGTGAATTAGACGGTATAGAAAATACAAATCTTGGATCTACACTAAGTAATTCTATTTCTCTAAACAACGGGCTTCTGCTAATTTTACCTTCAGTAAAGCGTACATTTTTTGCTCTAGTAAAAGCTGGTATAGGTAAGGAGGCGGGACGTATATCTGTGACAACTCCTATAGAGCCTAATTCTCTTACAGGCACTAGCTGTCCCATACTAAACTCCTTTATTTCTTTTTAGCTTTTTTCCTAGCTCTTGATGCTTGAGCTTTACCTTTTTTGGTGTAAGCGTATTTCTTTCCGTTTACTACAGGCATATTTATCTCCTATTAAAGAACTGTTCGTTTCCACATATAGACAGCAATGTAAGGCTGTAAAGTAGAAACACTTCCTGTCAAAGTTCTATCTCCTGAAGCTGTTGCTAAATTACTAAAATTTTGATTATCTGAATTTCCATCTCCAGTAATTAGCCTACCTTCTGGAGTGGGTTCAGTAAGTAAATTTCCAGTTTGTTCATTTCCCCAACCATCTCTAGGTACTGTAATACTAGCTGTTGCCGTTTTTGCTCCCCCCTGTGAAGGAGTTGCCGCATTAAAATCACTATCTGTTCCACTATGTCCGACTAATACTTGACCTTCACCTATAGCTGACCAAGTGCCTCCAAATAAATTAGTAGGATCGGTACTGTCTACAGATACATAAATTGAACCTACAGGGTATATAGTTTTAAAGGCTTCGTTTTTTATAGCATTCCAAACATTAGCTTCGGTTGCTGTACTGGCTATGCTTATTGTTCCAGCGTTATTTACTATAGCTGGATCTGGTAAACCATCCACGCCTATAAGTGTTTTTAAGGATGCTTGAGTAACATTAGTGCCTAGAGATACTACCGCTGGGTTCGCTCCGTCAGACGTAATTGCAGACAAAGGCTCTGCACACTTATTGTTAATTTGGGTATGGGTAGCTGTGACAGCACCAGTGATGGAACCGAAAGAATTGTTAAGAATTCCTTTGATATAACGTAAATGTTCATCTGCTTGAGCAAGTGGATCTGTGGCGGCTGGGTTATTCGAGTCCAAATCGGTAATGTATCTTCCCGAATGGCTCCCACTGTTTTCTAATGCCATTTCTGTTCCTCTTTAGTTATCTAAACACTGGTATTACATTTGATATAAATCTATTATCTACACATTGACAATCCATAGTATGTCTATTACGTCCTTCGCAATATAAAATCTTATTTTTCGGACAATGTAAGTCGTTTAAATCTAATAAAGATTTTTCATTAAAACTAGATTGATTAATGTTAGTACACGCTCCTAAAAGCAAACAAAATAAAAGTTTTATTTTCATCCTTTTTGTCTATTCCTTGTTAAATGTGAACCAGAGTTCGTGAGTTAAAAAAGCAATGCGTATGTAATTTATTCTTTTTTTACTTATCTGAACGTCTAGCTCTGGGAGAACGTGGAAGTTCCCACATAGAGCAAAATCGTTTCTTAAATCAATTTCCAAAATTAGACCTCCTTTAAAAAAGTCCGACAATAACAACAACAACAACAACCTTTATCGACATTTTTGAATTAAAAACATTTAAAACGGCATGGGGGTCAAAAAAAATCGCTAGGAATCCTAAAAAATTTAGTAAATTAATGTAAGTCATTGATATTGTTGTAATTATTAATCACGGGATTAATTATCCCGATACATCTAGAGCAAAAACCAAAATCCAAAACGTCAGACATTTGGCGACGCGGGAATTATTGGAGTGATGCGGTTATCTTTAACAAAAAATGCGACCATTTCCTAAAATTAGGGTAAGACGAAATAATTAATAAATTTAATTAACCCTTTCGATCACTTGGTCGTCTGTCCAGCTCCCGACAAGCCGCGACAACATATGCATTCTTTATCATATGGGTGGACACAAAACATTAGACTTTTTATCCAGTTTAATAAAAAGGACTTTAGGAGAATAAATAAACTCTTTACATTCTCTTACGATCTATGTTTATAATTGCCCATCGCCAGACAGGTGATATATGCATACTGTATGAATACACAGTTAATTAATTAACGTCTTATCTAAGGAGACAACATGGAAAACTTAAACGAAGAAGAAAAAGGATTTGGAGCTTACGACTCCAAGGAAGAGTACGAAAAAAACCACGGCCTTGCTAGTTGGGGTTATTCAGTAGAAGACCAGAAGCGCATGGCAGAAGATCGAAGCATTGAACAGCAATTAATAGATAGCCTAAACATGGTTAATAATATTTTGCGGAAATACATCCATAACCTACAATCAAACTCAAATGAGCATCTTATCCGCTCAATGATCGCTCCTATTGTAGAGGAAAGACTGGAGAAACTTGTTGACGATGCGCTAGACAATCTACCTTGGGACGACCTAATAAACACTCACCTAGACACTAGCGATATCTCAAGCAATGTTGTCGAGTCCATTAATGATGATCCAGAAATCATAGAGGATGCAGTCAAGGAAGTTGTCAATAATTCAGACTTCAGCATTCATAGTTTCGAATTAGAACTCAGATAGTTGCCAAGCTTTAGCACCTTCTCTTGAGGGTGCTATTGCGTGGCAATTGTCGCGAACTTAACTTAATCAATGTCTTATCTAAGGAGGCAATTATGGGATCTAGAAGTTACCCTATATGGAATCAAGTTCAGGCTTGTATATATCAAAGCGGGAAATCGTGGGGAGCGAGGGAAAACTGTTCAGTCGATGTAAAGGTCGGCACATCAGCGCAAAACTCTCACTCATTCGTTAGCCATTGCACCACACATAGAACGCATCAGGACGGCTCTCAGGAGTTCCGATTCTATGTTGATGGTCAGGTAGTCAAAAAGGCAATCATCGCCCCAGAGAAGCTCAAGAGTGATTGTGTGTTGAAATTTGTGGGGGTGGACGAATGAGCCTTAAACTAAAATATAAATACGACAATTTCCCAACTTGGGCAATGTCAGCTTTAATTAATGGCGATGAGTCTTCTTTTAATCGGGAAGATTCTCAGCTATTCAATGGTTTCATCAATTGTCATTCGGACGTTTTAGACTGGGATTATGATTACGACAGTTTAGATAATCCCAAGTTTAATTCTTGTCCGTTGTTTGGTGATCCGTGTGATGTTGTCAGCGTTTCTGGCTACGTTTCAAAAGAAATCGCAGAACAACTAAATTTACTTTAAACAGAACGAGCGGCTTTTGTGGTTACCCATAGAAGCCGTTTTTTAATTAAGGAGAGAAAAATGTTAGAAGAAAATACAAAGTTTCAAAAGCATACAGTAAATAAATTAGGTCTCGAAATGATTCGACAAGAGTTACTTTCTAAATGCAAGTCGAGCGCATTTTCTGGATGGCGTGAAGATGATTTGATTGAGAGTAAAAGGTCTCAAGAGATGCTTAAATGGTGGGCTAGTGATATTAAAGCCTTGATTGAAGAAGATCTTGACTCTAGCAATGCATATTTTGTTCAGATAGATAGTCATCTGACAAAATCAGGTCGTTTCGAGCATATATCAATAGATGACAGCGGTATTGATGTTAGTTCTAAGGAGGTGGCGGGATGAGCAACAAGATTAAACTTGCGGGATTTCCTTTAAAAATTGATCAGAGAAAAGCCGATCACTTGATGACTCTATACGATGCAATCTACTTTGTGTCAGGGCAGATGGAGCAGTTTAGAGATGACCAAGAACTTTATGAGGCCGAGAAGTATTTGGATGAGGCTCACAACGCAATCAGCGAGTATTTAAAATCTAAAAATTGTTATCAGCATTTTGATAAGACTTTCAGATTTTCAAGCGTTCAAAAATACTTCGAAAACTTTGCATCAAACTCTGAATCTTTGAGACAAAACAAAAAGGAGGTGGAGTAATGAAAACAATTCCACTAGCGGTAGATGTCGAAATGGCAACTCACAACGACATATATCAGGTTTGGATAGACAGTATGTTTGATAAAGAACGTGCAGAGGATGACGGCTTAGTTATTACGGCTTTTCATCAATGGCTTGATCATTGCGGTGATGCGCGTATTAAGGGTTATGGAATAAATAGTGGCCGCAAACTTTGGCAAGTTAGCCGCGAAATTCAACGTCAAGCATTTAAAATCTGCAAACAATATTCAATGACTTTAAATCAAAAGGAGAAAGAAAGATGAAAGAGATTAAAAACGGTTATGAAGCATTAGTTGTAGCTTTAACTTTAGCAGTAACCGCGCCAACTAAAAAAGAAAGTAGAGAGTGCCTAAAGATGGCTGAAGGATTAGCTTTGCATTTGTCTATGAAACAAATTGAACAAGCCAAAAGGCAAGCAGAAATAAATCTTGAATGGATTGAAAAGAACCAGATAGATGCGTATGGATTTCAAGGAGAAATAGCATGAGAATTAGATTAATGGGATTTCAGTTGTTTGAAGCTATATCTTTATATACTAAAGCTAAATATGGTGCTGAACTAGAGGTAGATTTAGAGTCTCCTTGTATGGTGGATATTAACGATTGGCAACCAAAATACCTTAAGGATGACAATGATAAACACGGATATCTTAGGGACGAAAAGGGTTGTGCAATACCAGATCCAAAGAAAAAACAATATAAGAATTACCGCTTACATTTTGGTGAATGTGATGAATTATATTTTTTCGTTGAGGAGATTGCGGAGGAGGAAAAGTAATGGAAGGTTTATTTTTATTAGGTGTTGTTATGGGCGGCTTTTTTGGAGTCGCCCTTTTTTTAGAACTGATAGTAAGGAGATTTTTTGATGACTATTGAAACAGAGACAGACATTTGGAAGTATGTTGAAAAACTAAGGATGGATGTAATTAAAATGAAGAATAAAAATAGGCTGGTTGATAAATCAGGCGTACACATAAATATCATTCGGAGATTTACTTACGGACACAACATTTCTGTTACAACTTTAAGTAAATTGGAGTATGGTATTCGATCTTTAAGGAGAACTTAAATGTATCAAAACATTGTTAGATATCATCTCCATAAAGATTTAAACAATTATAAAGATCTATATTTTGACAGCATAGAAGAGGCTTTACATAAAATGTCCGAGTTGTCTGACCAACCAGAAGTAGCGGGAGCCTATTACTGCAATGAAAAGGAGTATTTGGATGAAAGACACCCAACAAAAAAAGCCAAGTGACATATGTAAAGAATATGGATTTAAAAGTTTGAATGAAGTATCGAGGGAAAGCGAAATCAGTGCAAAAACTTTAATAAAATGGAGCCGTACTAAAGACCATGAGAGAAGATTTCATCTAGTATTAAAAGGTTTAGTTTTGGAAAAATTTAGTAAGTTTTTTATTTCTAAATCAAAATTCTTTGTTAAACCAAATGGAAAATAAATTTACTACAAATAACTTATTGTAAGTTGACATATAAATTAAATTAAATTAAATTTGGCGCTTTAAGAAGGACATATTGTACTTAAAAAGTAATATAAAGAGACTTTAAGTCTGTGTAGAGGTGTAGGGGGGCTAGGGTTTCTTCCAGTTGCTTAGATCAATTGGCTTGCTGAATCCCCGCCTCCCTACACCGCTTTTTACTACTTATTTTTTAGTAAAACACTTTTTAATCTGTTTAGATACCAAATTGATTTTTCTAAATCTTCTAAATCCTTACCCTTGTAATCCATTCTCCAAAGATATTTCAAACAGTTACCTTTTAAATAACCCTTGAATGCTTCTTTCGTCATAGACTCTTCAATTGCCTCAATACACTCTACTTTTCCAAAGTTATAGTGCTTGGGTTTACTGACATTATCCCATTCAGCAGGGGTAACAGAGTCAAGAGAAGCGTTTGTAAAAACTGTAGCAGTCACCATCATTCAACCTCCTGTCTATATGTGGCTATATGATATTGAGACAAATATCTATCGAGTTCATGTTTAGCAATAATTATATCTGCCTCAAGATCTCTTACTTTTGATCTCGCCATGTCTACTTGTTTGGCGGCTTCACGTATCTTTTCATTTTTATGATTAAAATCAATTACTGTACTCATTAAAACTGCCTCCTTATGCGGTTAGTCTGGGTGGCTCATAAAGTTGAACACCATAATCAAGGTTGTAATCGTCCATTCTCAAGATTCTTGCTAGACGAGCTTGTTGTATTGCATGGTCTCGATCTAAACCAGCTTTTACAAAAGCCTTTTCAACCAGAGACCAATCTGGTCTTGTACCAAGGATTCTCCTTGCAGTAACCGCGCCTACTCTTGGGCATCCAGAGAAACCATCTGTAGAATCTCCCTGTAGGGTCATAGCGTAAAAATTACTATCTGCTTCCTCTAAACTTATCTTCATCAGTTCGTCACTGGCTGGTCGATAGAGAGTGCATGGGACAGTTTTCAGATCTTTATCATCGGAAACAATGATTGTTGAAAAACTTGGATTACTACCTAGTATTCCCATTACATCGTCTGCCTCTAAATTGTTCTGCCTATGGCTAACAAAAGTGCTTTCGCACCATTTAACCAGTGCTTTATAACCTACAGGTTTTCGAGTATTCCTTCGGTTACTTTTGTATTTATCGCATACTTGTTTTCTAAAATTATTTTGAGAATCTGATAAACACATGATGGAATCAGTGCTTTTTAAACGATCATAAAATGAATTAATTTGATCAGTAAAAACAGATTTAGCAATTTTTAAATCAGTTGATAAAGACCAAATGTCATCTCCCCAATCCGTAGCTTCTTCGGCTATGCAAGCCGCACGATACAAAAATAAATCAGCATCAATTAGTAGGGTTGGGGTTTTTCCAACGGTAGATAACGTCAAGGATTTCATTTAGTTCCTCCAAAAAATCTTCTCCAGCGGGGGTCGATCCCCACACGTTAATGAATTCGTTATATTCAATTTGGTTAGATATAAAACCCAAAGATGCACACGTAGCGACATACAGTGCCGCTTCCCTTGCAAAGTTAGATTTTAATTTGAATGGATTTCTAGATGCTTTATCTATAACTAACCAGAATGAACATAAATGTTCTAACTCTTCGTCTGTAATTTTACCTAAATGCCTAGTGTGTCGTTGCCCAATTTTCTCCAATGTTAAATTCACTCTCGATCGGGATAGTAAAGCGATACGCCTTTCCCGCCTCTTCCGCAGTTCTGCTAGTGATATTATTTCCGACATAATTTGCCTCCGTAGCTGGACACGCAATTTGAACCTCGTCATGTACCCAAGCTACTATCTTGCTATCTAATTTCTCGTCTTGAATTCTCTTGTCCATCAATCGTAACCACTCCATAGCAATGATCGCTCCAGAGCTTTGTAAAAGTTGGGACAAAAGCCTGTGTTCGCTTCTGCAATACAACTTGCTTCCGCTAATGCTTTTAATAAATCCTTTCTTTTTGTAAGCCGCTCGTAGTTCCTCCTGTAAACTTTTGAAAGCGGGTACATTTTGGTTAAATTGATTTTTTAGTTTTTTACCCGCACTTGCGTTACCACCTACAATCTTTCCTATGAGGGCATCACCCCCGCCAAAGATGAGCGAGTAAATAAAAGATTTTGATCTTGCTCTGCCGTTTCCATCTGAATCATCGATGCCAGCCATGAGCATATTGTGAGTATGTATATCACCTTCCATAATTTGCTTACCATAGTCTCCACCATCGTCTAATACAGCCGCAAG
>CENI01000185.1_pt1 | contig 13217 bp, 17 predicted proteins | sample 530161 | NCBI WGS metagenome assembly CENI01 (sample SAMEA2591107, study PRJEB7988) | marine metagenome | isolation source: saline water (ENVO:00002010), including | reverse complement strand
AGATATTGATGAAGCAGTACGACAACTATATGAGTTTGATAGTGTAAAAACTTTTGAAAGAATAAAAGGTAAAGAGTTTAATCCAAATAGTACAGTTCAATTAAGAGAATTACTATTTGATTTTGTAGGTTTAAAACCTACAGGTAAAAAAACAGGTACAGGTGCACACTCAACAGATGCAGAAGTTTTAGGTAAGTTAGCAGAAAAACATGAGATACCTAATCACATTCTTTCTATAAGAAAGAAATCAAAGATTAAAAATACTTACTTAGATAAAATTCTTCCACAACTTGATAGAGATGGCAGACTAAGAACGGGTTTCAATATTCACAGTACAACTTCTGGAAGATTATCTTCTAGTGGTAAGATGAATATGCAACAAATTCCTAGAGATAATCCTATTGTTAAAGGTTGTATTCGAGCAAAAGAAGGTAATAAAATTGTTGCTATGGATTTAACAACTGCAGAAGTGTACGTTGCAGCTGTACTTGCTAAAGATGAATCTTTAATGAATGTTTTTAAATCTGGTGGTAACTTTCATAGTAGTATTGCTAAACTAGTATTTAACTTACCTGGCTCAGTAGATGAAGTTACTGAACATTACTCTACAGAAAGACAGGCTGCAAAAGCAGTTACTTTCGGAATCATGTATGGTGCAGGAGCTAGAAAGATATCTGAACAGGTAACAAAAGATAGTGGTAAGTATTTTTCACAAAATCAAGCACAAGAAGTTATTGATGACTATTTTAAAGAGTTTCACAGATTAAGAGCTTGGATAGATCATTCTTCTAAATTTATTAGAGACAATGGTTTTATTTATTCTCATTTTGGAAGAAAAAGAAGATTACCTAATGTTAAATCTGATAACAAAGGTATAGCAAGTCATGAAGTAAGATCAGGACTTAACTTTTTAGTTCAGTCAATAGCCTCAGATATTAACCTACTAGGTGCTATTGATACACATAATAAAATTGCAGAAAATAATTGGCAGAAAGATATGAAAATATTTGCTTTAGTACATGACTCTATTTTAGCAGAAGTTAAAGAAGATAAAGTAGAAGCGTATTCAGCAATAGTACAGAAAGAAATACAAAAAGATAGAGGATTAAGTATTCCTGGCTGTCCAGTAGGTTGTGATTTTGATATTGGAGATGACTACTCCTTTGGAAAATTTGAAAAGAAATATGGATTATGATAGTATAAATTTTCCAGTATTTGTTGTCCATACCGATAATGTCGAATTAATAGATGGTATATTATGGATAGACAACCAAGTATTAGATGATAAAAACATGAAAGGAAAAACTTTAGGACAAAGAAGATTACAAAGTCCTATGAAAAGTCTTTATCCTTTAAAATATATGATACAAGATGAAGCAGAAATAATAAAACATCAGGGCAAGTATTATATAGATAATAAAGGATATTTTATAGAAAAACACAAAACAACAAGAGTACGATTAAAGTACCACAAAATCTTGAGAGTGGAAAAGAAAAACATAGTAAGTATGCTATGGTTAAAAAATTGCCCTTTCCCCTTCCCTCTCAAGAGACCTTTGCCCGAGAACGCTTCTTGGGCAGGGGTTCTCTATCGACAAGGATTTCCGTGGGTATTATATAACCTCTCGGAAGAAAAAGAAAAAGACACATGGAGAAAGATATGATGACATTTAATAATATGATATTCTTTGGAGTTATAATAGGTTTTGTAGGGTTTATATTTCTACTATCTTATTGGGACTAATGGAAGTATTAATGACAGCTTTAGTAATAAAGCATTACTTAGCGGATTATATATTTAATCCTGTATGGACTGTGCCTGTGCGTAAAGATATATACGGATCAAGAGGAAGTCTTGAACACATAGGTTGTCATATATTTTTCTGTTTCTTAGCCTTAGTAGCATTTCTACCTATCCAAGTAGTAATTCTAGCAACATTATTTGATGCATTTATACACTATCATCAAGATTATATTAAAACAAAATGGTTATATAAAAGAAAAGGATTATCAGATGCAGTAAGACGAGCTATTACAGGCGCAGATCAATTAGTTCATCTTTTAACTTATATCATTATAGTGGCATGGACAACATGAAGTATTGGAGAGAAAAAGAAACTAAAACAATGAAAGTTTTAGGAGTTGTAGCAAAAGGTATGTTTGATATAAGATGGATATTTTCGCTTTTTATACTATTTATATTTATAAAGGATTTAAGAAATTGGATAATGACATAATAATTATTGATAATTTTTTTGAAGATCAACAGTATTTGGAAAAATTTAAAGAAACAATAAATAACTTTCCTACTGATGGATTGTGGGTTGATGTATATCATAAAGAAATGTATACAAACCATATTGTAGAAAAAGCAGGAAATTATTTTAACATGAAAAAAATTAAAGGATATGAAGCTTGGACTCATATTAACTCAAAACCTTCAGCAGACTATGAGGGCGGTTGGCATTATGATAAAGATGAATATAGATATAATTTAAATAATATACTAAGTTTTCCAGTTTGTTCATGTGTTTTTTATTTACAAGTAGAAAATTTAATAGGTGGAAGATTGATAGTAGAAGATATAAAAATAACACCAAGAACAAATAGATTAATTATTTTTGGTCCAAGAAAAAAACATTATGTAGAAGATTTTAAAGGAACTAGAATTTCTATCAACATTAACCCGTGGAACAGACTATTAGAGGAATACATATGAGAAGTATAATTAAATGTCCTTACTATTATTTTGATAAAGCATTGCCTCCAGAGATGTGTGAAACTATAATTGAGTTAGGAAAAGAAAAAATACAAAAAGAAGCTGGACTTAATGTAGATAATAAAGAAGATCATTCTATGAGAAAAGGGCAAGTTGCTTGGATAGCAGATGATTGGCTACAACAACTAGTAGCAAGCTATGTAGGAAAAGCAAATGTTCAAGCTGGGTGGAACTTTAGATTAGATGATAGAGAAGATTTACAGTTTGCAACCTATGAAAACGGTGCTTTTTATGATTGGCACAGAGACTGTGATATAAAACAAGAACAGTATAGAAAGTTAAGTGTTTCAGTACAGCTTAGTGATCCTAACTCTTATATAGGAGGTAATTTATTTATTAAAAATCTTTGGGGTACTATGAATTTACCTATGGATAAAGGTGTTTACAATCAAGGAACTATAGTTATATTTCCTTCTTCACTTTTACATACAATTATTCCTATAGAACATGGAAAAAGATACTCTCTAGTACAGTGGTTTAGCGGACCAGACTTTATATAATGAAAGCGGTAATAAGTGATAGAATTTATTTAGATGTCCTTCCTGCCCAACAGCAGAAGATAGACAAAGAACTAACATACTCTATTCCATCATATAAATATGGAGATCCACCAATTATAATTAAAAACATGGCACGAATTAGAGATGGATTAATTGCAATTCCTTCTGGTAGGGAAGATTTAATACCTTTAGACCATGAGATAGTAGATAAACGAATTGAAAAACCAATAGAATTTCCTTCATTTAAGTTTACTTTACGACCGAGCCAACAAGCAGTATATGACGAAGTAAATAACAGTAGTATAATTAATGCATGGGTAAGTTGGGGAAAGACTTTTACTGCCTTAGCAATCGCTGGAAAGCTTGGTCAAAAAACCCTAGTGATAACTCATACTTTATCGCTAAGAAAACAATGGGAAGAAGAAGTAAAAAAGGTTTTTGGTTTTCAACCAGGCATAGTAGGTAGTGGAAAATTTGAAATAAATGCTCCAGTTGTAGTTGGGAATATACAAACTCTTTACAGAAAAATTCCAGAAATAAGACAAGAATTTGGGACAATAATACTTGATGAAATGCATCACGTTAGTAGTCCTACATTTTCAAGAATTGTAGATAAAAGTTGTGCTAAATATAAGATAGGATTATCTGGCACATTACAAAGAAAAGATGGTAAACACGTGGTTTTCAGAGATTACTTTGGGAGTAATGTCTTAAGACCACCAAAAGAAAACTTCATGACACCTAAAATTGATGTGTTAAAACTTCCGATTAGGTTTATGGACGGATCAGCAATACCTTGGGCTAATAGAATAAATGAACTAGCCTATAACCCAGAGTATCAAAACTCTATCGCTATGACTGCAAGTGCATATGCTGCACGAGGACATAAAGTGTTGGTGGTATCTGATAGAGTAGACTTCTTAAAAAACTGTGCGAAACTAACTGGTGACGACGCAGTTTGTGTAACGGGAGCAGTCCCACACGAAGAAAGACCAGATATAATTAAACAAATATTTGAGGACAAAAACATATTGTATGGTACTCAAAGTATTTTCTCTGAGGGTATTTCTTTAGATATTCTTAGTTGTTTAATTCTTGGTACACCAGTAAATAACGAACCTTTACTTACACAGTTAATTGGTAGGATTATTCGTAATTATGAGAATAAAAAGCAGCCAACTGTGGTGGATATTCATTTGATAGGGAATACTGCAAAGCGACAAGCTAATGCACGACTTGGTTACTATATTAAACAAGGCTATGAAGTATCAACCCTATAATGACCTCCGAAAAATACTACTTGACAAGAATCTTAAATTTTGATATAATATAATGATAAAATATAATTGGGAAAAAATATTACAAACCACTCAATCTGACTCAGGTCAAATTATGGTACTTATTCATATGCTAACATATAATAAGAGGATACCTCAGAATTACAAAGATCCAGCTTACAAGTATTACGGTCAAAGTTTTGAAGGGTATAGCTTTCTTCTTAATCCAGAGAAGTTATTGGCAGAGCGAACAAAGTACACAAATCAAGAGTGTGCAGAGTATGTAGGAATAGCATCTTACCGCAATTATATGGATTATCAAACGACAGGAGACAGCTCCTTACAACTAATCAACCTTCCCTTTTTGGAGGAGGTTTTTAACAACAACAGACTTCTCACTATGAAAGATGGAATAATCCACTTCAAGTTTGAAGACGCTAAAATAACAGAGAAATAAAATGGCTATAAAATTTAATCAAGCACAAGGTAGTGCTATAAAAAACAAAATAGATCAATACGTTTATAAAAATGGAGATAACGTACTCCGCATGGTAGGTGATCTACTACCCAGATATGTCTATTGGATAAAAGGTGAAAATGGCAAGAATATTCCTATGGAATGTCTGTCTTTCGATAGAGCAACAGAAACTTTTAATAATCAAGATAAAGATTACGTTCGTGACTTTTTTCCTGATATTAAGTGCGGCTGGGCATATGCTATACAATGCATAGATCCAACAGATGGAAACGTTAAGGTATTAAACCTTAAGAAAAAATTAATGGAACAGATAATGGTAGCAGCTGAAGACCTCGGTGATCCTACTGATCCAGAAACAGGCTGGGACGTTCACTTTCAAAGAGTGAAAACCGGACCGATGGCTTTTAATGTTGAATACAGACTTCAAGCATTAAAATGCAAACCAAGAGCTTTAACAGAAACAGAGCAAGGGGCTATAGCAGAAATTCGTTCAATGGACGACGTTCTTCCTAGACCAACTGCTGATGCACAGCTAGAATTACTTCAACGAGTAACTCAACCAGCTGGTAATGAAGCACCCGAAGAAGTAAACTCAGAATTTAAATTATCTTAGGGGGTGTGTCATGATTGGAGTTAATCAAGATTTTCCTGATTGGCATACACTAACAGGTGTAGCTTCTAACAACGAAATGATTTCTGTTGAATTTAAACCCAATTATCATTGGAAAGTAATTTACTTTTATCCTAAAGATTTTACTTTTATTTGTCCTACTGAAATTGCAGCAATGGATAAAATTGCTGTAGAAACAGACGCTCATGTTATTGGCGTGAGTGGAGATAACGAGTTTTGTAAACTTGCTTGGAAAAATGACAATGATATGATTGGAAACATACACCATACATTAGCTGCAGACTGCGGGTTATATCTTGCAGACAGCCTAGGTATAATAGACCATAAAAATGGTGTATGTTATAGAGCAACTTATATTGTTGATCCAGATAATGTTGTTCAACATGTATCAGTCAATGCTCTTGACACAGGTAGAAATGCTGACGAAACACTAAGAACCCTTAAAGCTCTCCGTGCGGGTGGACTTACAGGGTGTTCTTGGCAAGAAGGTGAGGATTTCGTAGCGTGATTTTATTTACAGCAGATTGGCATATTAAGTTAGGTCAAAAAAATGTACCTTTGCCGTGGGCTTGCTCACGATTTGAACTGTTCTTTGAAGAAATACGTTTAATTGAAAAAACGGCTAATATACATATAATTGGTGGTGATCTATTTGATAGAGTACCTACAATGGACGAACTAACTTTATACTTTGATTTTATCAAAGACGTTACAATTCCAACATACATCTATGATGGAAACCATGAAGCTACTAAGAAAAATAAAACATTCTTTTCAAATTTAAAGAGAGCAACTCAAGACGTTAATCCTCTTGTTGAGATAATTGATGAGACGAAAGAATTTGAGTGGGGAACAGTGCTTCCTTATGCAGACCTTCACAGAAAAGGCAGTATTGAAAGATGCAATACTGATAAACCTCTTTATACCCATGTGCGGGGTGAGATACCCCCGCATGTGACACCTGAGGTAGACCTAGATAGGTTTAACGATTTCCCAGTCGTGTATGCTGGTGATCTTCACGCGCACAGTAATACACAAAGAAATATTGTTTATCCCGGTAGCCCTATGACTACTTCTTTTCACAGAGATATAGTTAAAACAGGTTATCTAATGATAGACGAAAAAATATTAACTAAGTGGCAATGGTACGAATTTGAACTGCCACAACTAATTCGAAAAACAATAACAAACGAGTCTGAAATGATACCAACTGACTATCATCATACGATCTATGAGATAGAGGGCGATGTAGCAGATTTGGCAACAGTTAAGAACTCAGAGTTGTTGGATAAGAAAGTAGTAAAACGAAGTAGTGAATCTACTTTAAACTTAAAAGACTTAACGATAGAGGAAGAATTAATAGAGTATTTTACAATGATTCTAAATCTACCTAAAGATAAAATACAAAATATCATGGGGGTGTTTAGTGATTACTCTAAAAACGCTACGCTGGGATAACTGTTTTAGCTATGGAGAAGGAAATACCCTTGATTTAGCAGACTGTAATCTTACACAACTTGTCGGTACAAATGGTATGGGCAAATCTAGTATACCTCTTATTATAGAGGAAGTTCTTTTTAATAAGAACTCAAAAGGCATTAAAAAGCAAGAGATACAAAACCGTTTTATAAATAAAGGGTATCATATCAATCTTACTTTTGATGTTGACGCAAATAATTATGAGATAGATATTACTCGTAAAGCGTCTATCAAGTGTAAGCTCTATGAGAATGGAAAAGATATTTCTTCTCACACAGCTACCAATACATATAAAACAGTACAAAATCTACTTGGACTTGATTTTAAAACTTTTACTCAACTTGTATATCAAAATACAAATATGAGTTTACAATTTCTAACAGCGACAGATACAAATCGTAAGAAGTTTTTAATAGAACTTCTCAAATTAGACGAGTATGTAGAGTTTTTTGAAATCTTCAAAGCACAAGCAAGAGAAGTACAGTTAGAAATTAATTCTCTAGAGAGTAAGTCAGATACGATAGTAAAATGGTTAGATGAAAATAAATTGTCAACTACTAACATACTAGAGATAAAAAATATACCAAATTACTCGGAAGAAGATGAAAAGCAATTAAGGCATTTACGAAACGATTTTGAAAAAATCTCTGAGAAAAATAAAAAAATTGTAGATAATAATTTCTACAAGCAGTCTCTCGATCGCCTTGAAAACCTTCCAGAGAGGTTATATGTAGGTGATATGATTGATCTTGACGCTAAACTGGAGACACTTGGGAACTTACGTTCCAATTTGCTCCACGCAAACGAGCATCTTGATAAACTATCAGATTTATCTGGTAACTGTCCAACTTGTGAACAAACAATTCATGCAGACGTACATCAGAGAATAAAAGATGGTTATAATCTTCTCAAAACTTCCTCAATTAAAAATACCAAAGAAGTAGAGGCAGAGATTGAAACAGCTCGTCAAGAGAATGATAAAGTTCGAACGAGAGACAGATATCAGAATGAATTTGAAGAAGCCGTTCGCCGTTGGGATAGCTCGTTACCTTCGCAGATTCTCGATGGAGAGAACATATCCCAAGAGATTGACGAACTTTCTTCCAAGATCTCAAACCTTTCCGCAGAGATACAAAGAATCTCCTCGGAGAATATGAAGGCGGAACGCCATAATACTCGGCTTGAGATAATTCAAGAACAAACGGAAAACATGGAGAATGAACTGGAAGAAATTGTCGCAGCGTTGGGTAAAGTTGAAGAGCGAGCGACATACTTAGAGATACTTAAGAAAGCTTTCAGTACAAATGGTCTCCTTGCATACAAGATAGAAAATCTTGTAAAAGATCTCGAACAACTTACAAACGAGTACCTTGCAGAACTATCAGATGGTAGGTTTAGTCTTGGATTCGTAGTAACAAACGATAAGTTAAACGTAGAGATTACAGACAACAGCAAGATAGTAGATATTCTAGCACTTTCCTCTGGAGAGTTAGCAAGAGTTAACACATCTACACTTCTTGCAATAAGAAAATTAATGAGTAGTATTTCTAGTTCAAGAATAAATACGCTATTTCTTGATGAAGTTATAGCTGTACTTGATGATAATGGCAGAGAAAAGCTAGTAGAGATTCTATTACAGGAACAATTAAATACATACATAGTATCGCACGGTTGGACACACCCGTTGCTTGCTAAAATAGACGTTATCAAAGAAGATAACATATCGAGACTAGAATGAACTGCTTATCTATATTACTAGCAGCTTCATTACATACAGGAATGGCGGCAGATTATAATGAGGTACACCCTCATGTTAAGTGCCAAGTTGAAAATATAAGTGTAGGAGCATACTATAATAGTGAAAAATCTATAAGTACCTATATGTCTTTTGATTTGGAACTACCCAGAATGAATATAGAAGTAGGAATGGCAACAGGATATGACTTAGCTCTCGTAGTACCTTTAATTAGATTTAAAAAAGGTAAATTTTTTATGACTCCAATATATAATCCCAAAGGAGACAGCGGACTTATACTTGGATTTGAACAGAGGATAAAGTAATGAACAAATTATTATTAGAAGCTTTAGAGGCTTACTATAAAGGTAATATTAAAAAAGCGGAAGCTAACCTTAATATATACCTAAGAAACCCAATGGGAATCGGAGAACACCCAGATATAATAGAAGCTATGGATAGTCAAGTAGCAATTATAGCTGATAATGTAGACAAACTAGCGATAATTACTAGCTATCAGAATAGTCGCAAAGACATGGAATTTATAATATGAAAAATAAAATAGCGCATTGGTTTCTACAATGGATTGGAATTTTAGGTTGGCATGAAAGAATAGTAAACCTAGAACAAAGAGCAAAAGATATTGAAACTGATATATCAGGTCTAAAGATGGAAGCAGACATAATGTATGCTAAAACTTTAGAGAAAGAGTGAAGTTTTCAGAAGCAGGGGTACAAGAACACAACAACAATTTATTAATAGTTGATGGATTAAATGTTGCTTTTAGGTGGCGATATAAGAAAGTACCTTATTACACAAACGATTATGTTAGAACAGTAGAAAGTCTAGCTAAGTCGTATAACTGTGGAAATATTGTAATACTTGCTGATGGCGGTAGTACATATAGAAAAAACCTATATCCCGATTATAAAGCCAATCGGAAAGATAGATATAAAGACCAAACAGAAACAGAAAAGAAAGAATTTGAGCAATTCTTAGCAGAATTTGCTAGTGCTTTTAAAAGATTACAAAACAAAGGTCATCTAATCGTAAAACAAAGAGGCTTAGAGGCAGACGATTTAGCTGCATGGATAGTAGGAAAACGAAGAGAATTTGGCATTAATGAAACTTGGTTAATATCATCAGATAAAGACTGGGATTTACTTATTGATGATGATGTATCTCGATTTTCTACAGTAACTCGTAAAGAAGTTACAGTACACAACTGGGACGAACACTATAATTTTGATAGAGATAAGTTTCTTACATTCAAATGCTTAGCAGGAGATGCAGGAGATAATATACCAGGAATTAAAGGTATCGGACCAAAAAGAGCTGAGCAGTTAATAGCTCAGTATGGAGATTTATTTGACATATATAACGCGTGTCCAATAGATAGTAAGTATAAATTTATACAAGAATTAAACGAAAATGCAGATAGATTATTGTTAAACGCAGAGCTAATGGACTTAGAAAGCTACTCGGAACAAGCATTAATAGAAGCAGATATGAACCTAGAGGATTTATCCTCAAAAATGAAAATACACATTAACGGGAGTAATTAATGGCTAGTACGAGAGCACAAGTTGTTACAAGAAGAACATACAATAGACCTCTTAATGCAGAGGGTACTAAGTTCGAAACTTGGGAACAAACAATAGGGCGAGTAATTGCCCATCAAAAATGGTTATGGGAAAGAGCAAAAGGAGAAGAAACTCTTACTGACGAAGAATGGAATGAGTTAGAAGAACTTCAAAACTTACTATTAACTAGAAAAGCTGCAATGGCAGGAAGAACCTTATGGTTAGGAGATACTGAAATATCTCGAAAGAGAGAAAGTTCTATGTTTAACTGTTCTTTTACAATAGTAGAAACAGTATATGATGTAGTAGATGTTCTATGGCTTTTATTGCAGGGTTGTGGAGTAGGTTTTAAACCTATTACTGGAACTCTTAATGGTTTTTACAAACCAATAGATGACATTAGAGTAATACATACAAAAAGAACTGGAAAAGGCGGAATAGAACATAACGTAGAAGATTGGGATCCAGACACTAGAGTATGGACAATTTCTGTCGGAGATTCTGCAGAAGCATGGGCAAGAAGTATAGGCAAATTATTAGCTGGTAAATATCATGCTAAAACTCTTATACTTGATTTTTCTCAAATAAGACCTGCGGGTGAAAGACTTAAAGGATATGGCTGGATTTCCTCTGGGAGTGAAGCAATAGGTCGGGCATATCTTGAAATAGCTAAAATATTAAATTTAAGAGCTGGTAATCTTCTTAGAAAGATGGACATACTAGATATAATAAATTGGTTAGGAACCGTTCTTTCCTCTCGTAGAAGTGCTGAAATAGCTTTATTTGATTATGGTGAGCCTGAGTGGCATGATTTTGCTGTAGGCAAAAAAGATTGGTGGTTAACAGGAAATGAGCAAAGACAACAAAGTAATAATTCTTTGCTGTTTAGATATAAACCAAAGAAAGAAGAATTAGCAAATATTTTTGAACTTATGGCAGATGCAGGCGGCTCTGAGCCGGGCTTCATCAATGGAATGGCTGCACTAGAAAGAGCTCCTTGGTTTAAAGGAGTTAATCCCTGTGCAGAAATATTATTAGGGAATAAAACTTTCTGTAATTTAACAGAAATAGATTTAGGAAAATTCGTAGGAGATCAAGCAGGCTTAATACAAGCATTAAAATTAGTAGCAAGAGCAAACTATCGTCAAACTTGTGTAGACCTAAATGATGGAGTCCTACAAGAATCTTGGCATCTAAATAATCAATTTTTACATTTATGTGGAGTTGGATTAACTGGAATAGCAAGAAGGAGGAACTTAGGAGCATATGACTACAAACAAATGCAAAGAGTCACAACATCAGCTGCATACCGTATGGCTGATGAACTGGATTTACCCAGACCAAAAAATGTTACAACGGTTAAGCCATCAGGAACTTTATCCAAAATTATGGATACTACTGAAGGTGTGCATAAGCCTCTTGGTAAATATATTTTTAATAACGTTAATTTTTCTAAGCATGATCCTCTTATTGATATCCTCCGTAGTGCTAATTATAATGTATTTGATCACCCTTCCGATCCAGAAGGTGTCCTCGCCACTTTTCCCGTTAATTACGAAGATGTGGAGTTTGACAAGGAAAAAGGTAAAGATGTCAATCTGGAAACGGCAATCGAACAACTCGAAAGATACAAATTAATTCAAAATAATTGGTGTCAACAAAATGTTAGTGCAACAATTAGTTACAGTCCTGATGAAGTAAATGGCATAGTTAATTGGTTGTATAACAACTGGGAACAATATGTTGGAGTAAGTTTTATATATAGAAATGATCCAACAAAAACGGCAAAAGACTTAGGTTATTTATATTTGCCACAAGAAGTAGTTACAAAACAAGAGTACGAAAACTACACAAAAGGACTTCTTCCTATAGATTTAGAAAGTGCAAATACTTTTGAAGAGATAAAAGATGAAGAATGTGCAACGGGCGCTTGCCCAATAAAATAAGGAGACGATCATGGCAGAAGTGACAGATCAAGAACCAGTATTAGTTCTAAATGACAAAAAATACATTATTAGTGAGCTTGAGCCTCAAGCACAATATTTTGTAAGTCAGTTAAACTTTGTTTCACAAGAAATGGATAAGTGTAAACAGGAATTAGATAGGCATACTATGGCTTATAATGGATTTCAAACAAACTTAGTTTCTATGTTGGAACCAGATACTGAAAAACCTTCGGAAGAAGGATAATAAAAAGCCCGCTTAAAGCGGGCTTTTTTAATGTCAATTATTATTAAGCTGCTTCATAGGTAAAAGCTATTTCAATGTACGCATTAGCTGGAGGTGCACTACCATCTTTGCATTTAATTTTTCCAGCAGTTTGATTACCATCAATTTCAATAAACAGACTTTTTCCGTTTTGTGCGATTTCTCTACCAACACCATAGCCTGCTAAACCCCCATTGTTCTTAGCTTGGAAAGGTAAAGTTATATTGTAAGCACTTGGTACTGTTCCTGATGTTGGCACATAAAAAGATCTGACCGCACAATGAACTATATTACCAATTTTTGTATATGTACCAACATTTGTGCTTGTTACAGTACCCGCACTACCTCCACCGTCTACAGTATAAGTAGGGGTAAAAGTGCCTTCTTCGTAATCGTCAAGTGTATTGGCTGCTGCGGTGTCTGAACCAAATAAAATACCTGTAGTAGCTCTTATTTCTCCTGAAACATCTAAATTTTTAGCAGGACTCGTAGTTCCTATGCCTACTTTTCCAGTTGTACCAATATACAAAGAATAACTTAGTACAGG
>CENI01019330.1_pt1 | contig 13362 bp, 15 predicted proteins | sample 530161 | NCBI WGS metagenome assembly CENI01 (sample SAMEA2591107, study PRJEB7988) | marine metagenome | isolation source: saline water (ENVO:00002010), including | reverse complement strand
CCTGCCGAACTATCTAATGAGGACTCACAATTAGTTGAAGACTTTGTTAAGGTAGACAAAACATTAGATGATGAAATTCCATTTTAATGGCTTCATCTAAAGCTGAATTACAGGTATACAGTTACCTTGATAAAGCGACAAGGGGTCTTGTCGGTATGAGTGATGACACAATCGAACAGGTTGTGTCTCACATACGTGATGCATTAAAGAAACAATTCTCTCCTAGAGAAGAGAAGTTTCGATTACGTATGTCAAATATCGGCAGACCTTACTGTCAACTATGGTTTCAAAAGAATAGACCAGAGACTGCAATAAGACCATCAGCTAATCGTGTAATGCTTATGATGCTGGGTGATATTGTTGAAGCTGTTTTTAAGGGTGTACTAACTGAAGCTGGTGTATCATATACCGATAGTAAGGAAGTATCCCTTAACGTCAAAGGTAATAAGATAAAAGGAACGTATGACCTTGTAATAGATGACCATGTAGACGATATTAAATCTGCATCTACGTGGTCTTACACAAATAAGTTTAGAGACTTTGAAACAGTAAAAGATGGAGATAGCTTTGGTTACGTAGGACAGTTAGCTGGGTATGCTAAAGCATCCAAGAAAAATGTTGGTGGCTGGTGGGTTATCAATAAAAATAATGCAGAGTTTAAATATGTTTCTGCAAAAGAACTTGACATTAAAAAAGAATATACTGTATTAAAAGATAAGTTTGAACGTCTTGATAAGAATAAATTTGAAAGATGCTTTGATGCTGTAGATGAAACATTCAGAGGTAAACTTACTGGGAATAAAGTATTAGGTAAGAGTTGCACGTTCTGCGATTTTCGTCATGCATGTTGGGAAGGTTTAGAAGAAAAGCCTGCCGTTATGTCGCAAGCAAAAGAGCCAAAGATTGTATCTTATGTATATTTAAAAGAAGAATATAAAAATGTCTAGATATAGTGCTCGTTATTTAGCACGTAAGAATGGGTATAGGAGTGGTTTAGAAGACCAAGTTGCATCCCACCTAAACGATTTAAAGATTTCATATGGATATGAAACTATTAAAATTGAGTGGGAAGACTTGTCTTATCGCACCTATACCCCAGACTTTATACTACATAATGGAATTATTATTGAAACCAAAGGTTTGTTTACAGTAATGGATAGACGTAAACATATGTGTATAAAGAAACAACACCCAAAGTTAGACATAAGATTTGTGTTTACAAATAGTAACAAAAAGTTACGAAAGAATGCAAAGTCTACATATGGTGAGTGGTGTATTAAGTATGGCATTCCTTATGCTGATAGAGTTATACCACAATCTTGGATTAAGAAAAAGGGTAAGCCCATAACAGATACCTTTATTGTATTTAAAGGTAAGAAAATAAAAAGGAGTTAGTATGGAGTATATAAAACACATTAAACCGCAGGACTTTCTTATACAAGTTCGCCCAGATATTACAAACAAAAACCGCTGGACTGGTGGAGTAAATATTAATATACTTTCATCTAATAGCAATCCTCTAAGAGCAACAGATAATAAACAAGTATATAATCTTTGCTGTATGATGGCAAGTATGATACCTTTTTTAGAGATGTATCCAGATTTAGCTGCAGAAGTACACGATTTAGCACATGAATATGGAAGCATAGATACTATAAAAAACAAAGATACTAAAAAAGAGTTGACAGTTGTAAGTAAAGAGGGTAATCTAATAAAGATTGATTTTAAAACAGAAACAGAAGGGAGTGCATAATATGTCGTACAAAAAGATAATGAATAAAACTAAAAAAGTAGATGGCTTGTTTACAAGAACAACAGGAATTGATTTCTTTTCTTCAAAAGATGAAGACATGGTTAATAGCCCACCACATTATAATAAACACGGCATTGAATGCATAGATGCAATACAAGCATCCATGTCTGATATAGAATTTTGTGGTTACTTAAAAGGAAATGTACAAAAGTATGTATGGAGATATGGTTATAAAGGAAAGAAGCTAGAAGATTTAGGTAAAGCTAAATGGTACTTAGCTAGATTGGAACAAGAGATAGAGAAGCAAGATGGCAATACAAGTTAAAGTGTGGATAGATATTTTAGTTGACCCGGATGAGTATGCTGTACCATCTGATGGCGATGTAAGAGAGGAAATTGAAGATGCATTACGAGAATATATACACGATATTAATGGAATGCAAGTTAAAACATTAAGAATAACACAACAAAAGGGAGAGTATGACGATGGATAATTATCAAAATTTTATAGCTACATCACGCTACACAAGGTGGCTTGAGGAAGAAAACAGAAGAGAAACTTGGGATGAAACTGTCAATAGATACGTTGACAATATGATTAACAAGTATCCTAAATTGTTTCGTACAAGTAATAGTCTTAGTTATATTACTCCCAAGATTGCTAATTATATTAAGACACTAAAAGTTATGCCAAGCATGAGAGCCTTAATGACTTCAGGTAAAGCATTGGATAAGTGTAATGTTGCAGGTTATAATTGTTCCTACTTGGTAGTAGATGACCTACGTGCTTTTGACGAAGCAATGTATATTCTTATGTGTGGAACAGGTGTAGGTTTTAGTGTTGAACGCTATAATGTAGATAAGATACCTGCAATTAATGAACATTTTGAAAAGAGTAATACAGTAATTAAAGTTGCAGACTCACGTTCAGGTTGGGCAAGAGCATTACGAGAGTTACTTGCTATGTTATCTGTAGGTCAGATACCTACGTTAGATGTAGAAGCTGTTAGACCTGCAGGTGCAAGGTTAAAAACGTTTGGTGGTAGGGCATCTGGACCTGCACCATTAATAGATTTATATAAGTTTTGTGTTAGGGTATTTAAGAATGCAAGGGGGAGAAGGCTTTATCCTATTGAATGCCATGACATAATGTGTAAGATTGGTGAGGTAGTGGTCGTTGGTGGGGTAAGACGTTCTGCCCTCATCAGTCTTTCAAATTTAAATGATGACCAAATGAGACACGCAAAAGCTGGTCAATGGTGGGAGACAGATGGACATAGAGCATTGTCTAATAATAGTGTAGCCTACAAAAGTAAGCCACAGATGGAGACATTTATGCGTGAATGGTTATCTTTAGTTGAAAGTAAATCAGGGGAACGAGGTATCTTCAATAGAAGTTCAGCATTGAAACAAGCTGGTAAATCAGGTAGACGAGATACAGCCCATGAGTTTGGGTGTAACCCTTGTTCCGAAATCATACTAAGACCTAGCCAATTCTGTAACCTTACTGAAGTAGTTGTTCGTAGTGATGATACAATTGAAATGATAAAGGATAAAATAAAGATAGCTACAATACTGGGTACGTATCAATCTACATTAACAGATTTCAAATACCTACGTAAGATATGGCAACACAACACAGTAGAAGAACGTTTGTTAGGTGTTTCACTTACCGGTATAATGGATAATGTTAGCATGTATAATCTTAAAACTGTACCAAAACTTTTAGAAGAGTTAAAACAAACAGCAGTCGAAACAAATAAAATATGGGCAGAAAAGTTTGGCATTAACCAATCAACAGCTATTACTTGTGTTAAACCTAGTGGAACAGTTTCGCAGCTTGTGGATAGTGCAAGTGGTATTCATCCTCGACATAGTAAATACTACATACGTACTGTTCGTGCTGATAACAAAGACCCACTAACACAGTTAATGAAAGACGAAGGTATTCCAAACGAACCTGACATTACAAAGCCTGACAGTACAACTGTCTTCAGCTTTCCAATGAAAGCACCAAAGGGTGCAATTACAAGAAATGAATTATCAGCCATAGAACATTTAGAAATATGGAAGGTATATCAAGAGCATTGGTGTGAGCATAAACCATCTGTTACAATAACTGTAAGAGATAATGAATGGTTAGATGTAGGAGCTTGGGTGTATAAAAACTTTGATGATATTTCAGGCATTAGTTTTTTACCACACAGTGACCATACATATGCACAAGCACCATACCAAGAAATTTCAAAAGAAGAGTACACGAAGTTTCTTAAAGCAATGCCAACAAGTGATATTGATTGGTCTAAACTATCTAACTACGAAAAAGACGATAACACTACAGGTCACAAGGAACTAGCTTGTACTGCAGGTGTATGTGAAGTCGTTGATTTAGAAAGGAGTTAATATGAATACAACGCAACCCAAAACAGAGGATAGAAAAAAGTTTGATATTGATTTACAGTATGGACAAGTACGGGAAAAATTAATATTAGATATGTTACAAGATAAAAAGATTGAGGTAAAAAGTGAAAGAGATATATGGCAAAAGACTGGCAATATTGCAATTGAGTATGAGTCTTATGGAAAACCAAGTGGCATCAGTAGTACGGAAGCAGACTATTGGTTTCATAACCTATGCATTGGTGAAGATACATTTGCAACTCTTGTCTTTAAAACAGATAATCTAAAATCTATTATTAACAATTTAGATTATAAGAAAACAGTTCGTGGTGGAGACCATCTAGCATCTAAGATGTATCTACTAAATATAAAACAATTGTTTTCATCAGACGTAATAAAAGCATTTTCAGAGAAAGGAAAAACAAATGAGAAAATTATTGCTTAACGCACAATTAGCATACTACACAGGTATGCTAAACAAACACGTAGCTAACGTAGAAGTATTGCTTACTAATCCTGCTGGCATAGGTGGTGTCGCTGACAATCACCAAGATATTCAAGAAGCCATTGAAGTAGAGTTGGGTAAGATAGCAGACTACCATGATAAGATAGGCTGTATTCAACGATACTTTCAACCACCTGCTGAACCTAAAGCCGAAGAGAAAAAAGATGGCAAAGCGTAAGTACGGACTGTCTAAATACGATGCACCTTTACCTATCCAATTTAACAAGGGTAGAGGTGCATTCTATCGTGGCTATACAAGAACACCTTACCATTTAAACACTATGCAACATAGAGAATGGCAACGAGGATTTGATTCGGCATTTTATGCCCAACTCAAAAAGGTTAAACACTATGAAACTAGAGGAAGAAGTAAATAAATTTATGGAAAATAAAAACAAAAGCACTATTATGGCAAGTACGTATCAATCAAAAGCAAAAGAGACTGCAATATTTCCAAGAGATAAAGCCTTAGAATATTTATCGTTAGGTTTGGTGGGGGAGTCTGGCGAGATTGCCAATAAAATAAAGAAAATTATTAGGGATAATATACCATCTTCTAATTGGAAAACTGATTTACCAAATGAAATAGGTGATGTGTTATGGTACTGTGCTATGTTAGCTGATTACTTAGATTCTGATTTGGGTAAGATAATGGAAAACAATTTAGAAAAATTACAGTCTAGAAAGAAAAGAGGTGTGTTAGGTGGTAGTGGAGATAATAGGTAGTACTACCTACTTTGATAGCTGTGGTTTCCTAGCAAGGAGTCTTCCTATATAAGCTCCCTTTCTATATTGACCTAGCTCTTCTACAGTTTTACCATTGTTCTTTTTCTTAAACCATTGATTAGCTAGTTTACGTGCATTACGGGGAAGTCTTAGCCATTGTGTTCTATCAAATGGAGTAAAGGCTTTCCCTTCTATTTGAGCATCTTGTTTAGCATTGAATGCTCCAAACTCTTTTGCAATAGAACGTAACTCTTTCAAATAGTTTTTAGCAAGAGCAAGTTTCTTTGGCTCTGATGCATTTTTATATTGGTCTGACTCAATTAAGTTACCAATATATGTTTCTACAAGAGGACCTAGCTCACGTTTAACATACATATCTGCAGCTTTATCACCTGTTGAAGGTTGAATCTCAAAGGTTTTATACCCTAGTCTTACTAGTTCAGATTCAGCTGGGTTAGCACGTTCTCTAAATCGTAGACCTAACATCTGTCCAAGTATAGGAGATTGTGTCATTGCCTTATCTCCTCTTACAGGAGATTCAAACTCAGGCATTGATTGTGACCAAAAAGGAACACCCTTTTGTATTTTATTTAGAAAGGCATGAACACCACGTTCTTTCCATCCTTGTCCCTCTACCATAGACGAGTCTCTAACAATAGCTTCTTCTTCATCAAAGGCAGCAACTATATCTTTAGTAACACGAAGAGGAGTTAGATAACCACCAGTTAACTCACCAACATATCCACCAACAAGCTCTCCTAATCTCTCACCACTTACACCTTCTAGTCCTTCTTCTGAACCCATTATCTCATAAAACTTATCCACAGTATATGATGCAGCTCCTGCTCTAAACTGAGCACCAGTAAACCCATCAATAAAATCTCTACCTGACATCTTATCAAGCTCACCATTGCCCTCTTTGACAATCATATCTGCTACAATAAAGTATGGTGCGGCAGGAAAGAATGGTCGCATGTCAATTGTTCTACCATCTGATGCCTTTATATTATACCACTCTGTGTCTTGATTCTTTTCTCTATAATGAATGGCTGACATAAGAGCTGCTGTACCTACCATACCTTTTGATAGTCTATCCCTAACTTCTAACCATTGTGCAGGACTAACTTCTTTTCCCAATCCTTTCATTACAGTTGCTACTGAACCTTGATACAATCCATAAGCACCATTCAATGGACTATACTTTAATTGAAATGCCATTGCGTTTGCCATAAATCTTGCGAAAGGAAATTCACCTGTACCAATTACTGGGACCATTGGAAATGATTCAACAAACTTTACAAAGTGATAGGCTGGTCCACTTCTTGGCATCATAGCAAAAGTATTCTTTAATGCATACTCCATACTACCACGCATTTCTTTAACTGTTAAACCTTTACCTTCAGTAGCCATATCTTCAAAAGAATAACCTGCCCTACGTAGTTTCTTATCCATGTCATATGAAAAGAAAGCTCTTCTAAATACAGCATCTTGTGTTATATTTAAAATGTTCATCATCTTACTAAAAGAAGATAGTGTTTGAACTTCATCTGCTCCAACCTCTTGAAGCTGACGAAACAGTATACTGTTAAGACGAGGGTTATCTTTCAACATTAGCTGAGACATTTCACCTGATTTATTTTGTCTAGCTAATAATTCTATAAGACCAAAGCTATCCTTTGTCCAATTTTCTAATCCCTTTTGAAATCCTTTACTTGAACCACCCTCTGTTAATAAAGATTTAAATGCTTTACCACCATGCATTATGGTAGACTCTAATGTATTGGCAAGTGTTTCAAAAGTAATTACAGCTAAACCTGTAGCAACGTTACGTGCAGTTGTAGCTACCTGTGTCACCATCAATGCTCTACGTTCTCTATCAAGACGTTGAAACATTTTATAAAATGAACCTATATTACTTGTTACATCATCTGTTTCACCAAATAATTCTTCCATTCTTTTCTTAATACTTGGGTCTATCTCTAGTAATTGTTTTTTCAACTTACCTAGATTACTATACCCTGCCATCTCTTTAGCTGCATCACTAAGAGATTTCTTTTGAGCATGTGCAAACTCTTCATTACTTGCAAGGAACTCTAAGAAATTCTTTTCTTTTACCTTACTTTTACGTAAGGCTTTTTGTAATACATCTTTATCTATAGTATCAACATTATTAATAATATTAAAAACTGTATCACTTACCTTCTGATTGTTAGCTGTTCGTGTTATAAGAGTAATAGGAGCACCAATAGCAGCTTGCTCTCTTGTAACATTTTCAACAACCTTAACCATCTTTCTACTTACATCTAGTAATACTCTTGCATCTACATAAGCATTCTTACCTACTTTAATCTGTTGCTGTAGTATATCCTTACCTTTTTTAGGGTCATACTTTTCTAAACCATTTAGCCAGTTTCTTTCTGCATCTGTGATAGGTCCTTTGATTGCATCCGTAGCTTCATTGTCTGCATCATCCATTGCTCTGTTAGCACGTTGCTGTAAGATAGATTTGTATTTACTTTTCCTAGCTTGTTTCCCTACTAAAGTACCAATACCTGCACCAAAAGCACCACCTATACCTGCACCTAGTACAGTATCAAATGCTACAGATGCCATATCAATCTCAGACTCTGGTGTTTTTTGTTCACCTGTATATATGTCTGTTGCATAGGATTTTCTTGTTATCTCTTGCCCACCTAAATTATACATTGCACTATCAATAGCACCAATAGTTGCACCACCGGTTGCACCCTTAATGGCAGGAAGTTTTTTAAACATGGATTTACTCATAGCATTCTTAGGTATAAATCTTTTTAATCCTTCTTTAGCAGCTACTCTTCCTACTAAAGCAGTTCCAAGTTTTGCAAATCCAAAACCTAAAAGATTAATAGGGTCAAGTGCTATTGCTTTTGTAACATCCCAAGTAGTTTTAGCTACAGTATCACCACCTTGTTTCCCCATTCCGGGAAGGCTGTTATAGTCATCCATAAGAGAACCAAAACGTCTACGCTTTTCTTCATCTGCTCCACGTAAGTAGTCTATCTGACCCATAATACCTATACTATTAAACTCCATCTTACGCATATGTGTTAGAAATCTTTTAACATAGTCTTCGTTTGATTCATTCTCTCTTTTGTCACCATTCTCTCCAAAGCGAGATGTCATATAGGTAGACAACCTACCCATACGCTCATCGTCATTTGCCCATTCTCCTATACTTGATATAGGCTTATCACTGTAAAGATTAGATGACTGTTTCATCTTATATGAATTAATAAGAGGTGTCTGTGACTCTGTAGTTTTTCCTAGATATTTATCTAACAATGCTCCCATATTATTCTTGCTCTTTTGTAGCTATCTTATTATAGTAGTAATTAATTGGGTCGTTGATAGCATCTTCAAACTCTTCCTTTGTAGCTTCATCTAAAAAATGTGATGAAGATTTGTTAGAGTTCCACCAATCAAAGGCTACTTTATTTTTAGCCCTCATCTCTTGCTCTTCTTTATTATCTGCAAAATACCCATATAATCTAGCCAACGGAGAAACACCAAGAGTACCATCTGAACCTGTAGCTAACGCTGTTCTAATTCTACTTACGGCTGTAGCAATGTTATTTTCTGCAAAAAGATTTCTTACATCATTTTGAAATGCAGTTAACTCATCTTTATCTATTAGGTTAGTGTTTTTTGGTACAGTTTGAGCAATAGTAGTATCTTCATCTTTTTTCTCTGCCTGAGTTATTATTTCTGAAGGTCCGAACTGACCTTTTTCTCTTTCTCTTTCTACATCTATTTTTAAAATATCATATACCCTTATACTATCGCTATGATTATTTGTAAATGTATCTAGCTCTTCTACTACTTCTGTTTTATTTTCATTATTAAAAATCATTTGTTTAACAATAGGTCCTAAGTCATCTATCTTAGATGTAATAAGACTATCTTTAAACTCATTTAAATCTATAAGATTTCCTTCACCAATAAACTTTCTAGCAACTTGTTGTACTTTTGCTACTAACGATTCATTAAATTGATGTTCTTCTTTAATCTCTACTGTTTTACCATCTTCAGATATGTTAGCAAATCTAGCTAAAAATTCATACTCAACTTCTTTTACTATGTTGTTTCTTATCTCTTGGTATTCCCGTGTATCTTCATTCTTGTAAACATTTCTCATTTCACCATTTGCATCTCGCACCATAAAGTATGGATTTGCTGTTGTAGTTGTTACAGGAGTAGCTCCATCCATGTTTGTAATTTCTGATTCGGCAGTATTGTGAAAACTTTCTTGTAATTTTTCTTCTACTTGAGTACTAAGATATTCATTTAAATCTGTTTCGTTTTGAAGAGCATCTTGTCCATAATTATCTACAAATAATTTAGTTACTGTTACCGACTTAATTATTTCTCTAGCGTTAGCAAGTTGTAATCTTTTTTCTTTAATTGCTTCCATGTTTGAATTAGGGTTTGTGGCAAGTTGCTCTATCTCCACTGTTAATGCAGCTGATGTAGCTAACGCTGTATTATATATTCTATCTATTTCAGTGGAATTAAATTCAGATACGGCTCTTTTTTCTTGTGCTTCATTAATATTAAATTGCTGTTCTCTAATACTTAAATCTAAATCCTTTATTTTTGTTGCATAATCTTTACTTTTTAAAATTTTATTATACTCAAGTTCTATCTTTTCAGATTGTATTCTTATTTGATTTATATCTTCTTGAGTATTAGCATTTCTTATTTGTTTATTTAGTAAACTAAATTCAAGTGGCTTTAGTTTTTGCATCCATTTATAATCTTCTTTCTTTATCTCTAGGTCTGTCTCTGTATTAACCATACTTAGAAAGTTCATTTTATTTTGTATCATTTCTTTTGTAGTCATAACCTCATATATAGGAGCATTATAACCTAATCCACCACCTAGTGTTCCCTCTATAACTTCAGGATTTGTTACACCAAGATTAGCAAGTTGTGTTCTAACTTGAGACTGTACATATTGTACTGGAACTCCAATGCCACCTGATTGTTCTTCCATTGTCTTTGTCATCACATCAATATCTCTATCTAGTGGTGTAAATGGATTTAAGTCTTGAGCATATAGTTTTGCTTGTGTGTCTAAATCTTTTGCTAAATACATTTGTGTATCTAGATTACCATTCTTCTTTGCTTCTAGGTATTCATTAGTACGTGTAAAAGTTCTATTAACAAATGCTTCTTTCATTTCAGGTGTGTAGTCAAACGCAGGTCTTTTTTCTATAGTTCCCGGTCTTCCAACTGTTTTAGGTTTAGCAAGATATGCATTTTGTTGTTTAGTATAATCACTTTTAAGTGCTGCCAAAAATTTAGTCACACCATCTGGACCTGCGGCAAGAACCATTTCTCTTTGCTCATCACTTAAAAAAGATGCATCAGATTTTAATTGAGTATCAGCCTTTTTATAGTCTTTAACATCTGTATTATAATTCTTTTCCCACTCATCGTATTTATTTAGATAACGTTGTACTGCTCTATCAGCAATTAACTTTGACCTTTGGTCACGCTCATCCATTTCTTGGGATGCACCTCTAGCAAATCCACCTGCAAACTTTAAAAAACTCATTCCATATTCTCCTTTGGTCTAGACATTAAGCCTTGACTTTTTATTTCTTCTCCAACCTCTTCTATCTTCTCTTCACTAGCTTCTAGTTTTTCATTCATAATTTCTCTAAGAGCAGTAAAGTTAGTTCTTTCTTTTTTAGGTATACTTGAATCTAATACATATTCAATGTTAGCTCTCTCAGCCATACCCTTCATAAACTCCATAAGAATAGGGTTTACTAGAATAGCTATATCTATAGTGTGTATACCCTGCATAACACCACCAGTAGTCATTGACTCTGCCAATAAAGATATCGGCATTTTTCTTTTTATGATAGACAACATAGACATTGTTGCTTCTTCTTGTAACATTCTTTCAAGATAAAACTCTAATGTATCTTCAACACTATTTAATTTAGGTGGATTTAACCAAGGTCTTGAATGTTTTTCTGCTGTCATTCCTTGTCCGGGAATTGCACCTGTTGGTCTTATCTCAGGTTTATTAGCCATCTGTTGTTGCATTACCATTTTTAAATCCTTGTTCTATTTGTTGTGCTAATTTTGCCATACGTAACATTTCATCTTGTTTTTTATTTTGTTTGACTTTTTGATTACGAGTCTTTATTCTTTTACTTCCTAATCCTCTCATGTTTTCAACACTAAAATCATCAGAAGGATTTAAGTCCGTATATTGCTGTGCCTTTATAGCTACTAGTTTTTGATAAGCTATCTCAGCAGCCTTTGATTTTCCAAACATATATTTCTCCTATTTAAAAAAAACTAAATATTTTACTAAACATTGTATTACTTGATGAACTAAACATCATCTTAGATACAAACTCTCCGATGTCACCCCATGCACCTGCATCAAGGTCAAGATGTTTTAGTTCTGTTCTTAGTTTAGCATCAATGTTAGCTAACGTTATTTCATGTACTCTATCTTTGCCACTCTCACCACTAGTCCATGCCCATTCCATCATGTCACTCATATGTGACCACATATTAGCATAGGCTGTGTTTGATATATCTAGTAATGCTTTTGCGTTAAATTCGTTTGAATAGTTTTCAGCTGCTGTATCTGTTGTAACTATTTGTTGTTTCCATGTAGCATTAAATTGTTCTATTAATAATTGGTTCTTTGTTTCAAACTGCTCACGTAAACTTTCTTGTTCTTCTACAAATTTTTCCATAGCATTTTCTTCACCAACATTAAATGTTTCCATAGCGTTTAACTGTGATGCATTAAACTGTTCAATGTTGCTTACAAGAGAAGCCATAAATTGATTGACTTGGTTTTCTGAAGTAGCATTAAATTGTTTTGATGCGTTGTCTGCAGCTTGGTCTGATAAAAGTGTCTGCACCATGTTATGAACATTTGTTAGTTCTGTCTGTTGAGCATTAGTTAAATTAGCAAGGTCAACCTTTAAAAATGTTTTTGCATTTTCTACTACAGCTTGTTGTCTATTATTTAAATTAGTAATATTAAGTGATGATAAAGCAGCAGCTTTAGCAAGTGTAGCCATCTGAGCATTGGTTGCATTCTGTAATCCAAACTCTTTGTACGTATCAGCATCTGCTTTAGCTATTGGAATAGATGATTCCATAATTGCATTTATCATAGCACCAGTAGCCATGCTACTTGCACCTAAACCACGAGATGCCATTGCATTCATTGCCGCTCTTACTGCAGCAGTAGCGTAAGAAGGTATTGAACCATCTTCTATATTTTTATTCATCTCTTCAAGTTGACCTTGAACTGTAGCCTTACGTGTTACTTCTGCTTGTCCAGCCTTTAATGCCGCTTCATACGTTGCTCTTTCTTCATCTGTGAGTTTTCCTTGAGCAGCCTTTACTAGCATTTCATCAGATACACTTGTTGTTTTTGTTTCTGCTTTAGGAGTTTTATCTTTTACTTGTGTGGCTTCATATGTTTCAGCATATATTTTACCTGCGTCAGCAGCTGTTTCTGTGTCCCCTTGTTTAGTTTCAATATTAACATCTTTATCTATATCTCCTGTTCCCTTTTTCATTGTTTGACTATCATCATCTGAGTCTCCAAGTTTTTTAGGATTTAACTCTGTATTGTTAGGAGCTTGTGGGTTGTTAATATTATCAATAGTATCATCCATAAGACCACCACCTTCAGTATTATCTCCTTCGGTAGTGTCTCCACCTTCTTGCATTTTTCTAACTACACCACCTAATGCCATGTACTTTGCTTGTAATTCATATGTATCCATCATGCTTTTTTTATTTGGATTTGATACAAGGAACTGTTGAAATGTATTCATGTCACCTTGATGACCCATTGAACGAGCAATCTTTTCCATTGCTTCTGGTTTAAATGCTTTAAACTGTGCCATTATTTATTTCCTATTATTATTTTATCTAACTTGTCTTCTAG
>CENI01003122.1_pt1 | contig 13364 bp, 21 predicted proteins | sample 530161 | NCBI WGS metagenome assembly CENI01 (sample SAMEA2591107, study PRJEB7988) | marine metagenome | isolation source: saline water (ENVO:00002010), including | reverse complement strand
CTAATCTATTCAAATAAAATGCTATATGCGTTTGTATATCATGAAACTAATTATGCTTTATGGACAAAAAAAGCAACGCAAACTATGGATTTAAAAGAGTGGACTGAAGTTAGTTCATTGCTTGATGTGCCTATGTTTTCATATCTTGAACTAAGAAAATATGCACAAGCAATAGGTTGGATAAATGGAGATAATCACAATTGGTTAATAGAGAGGTAGGTAAACAATGTATTATAGCGATATATTAAAAGTAAAAAGAGAAGATATAACACTTGGACGTAGAGGCCAAACAGAATGTTGTGCGGTAGCGCAAGCAGTAAAAAGACAAATCATTAAAACTTTAGGGGAAGATTATTATCCTTGTGTGGAGGGAAGTCAAGGTATTTGGTTATGTAATCCCGAAACTACCGATTTTGAATATGAAATTGTCTTAAGGGAAAAAGATAAAGAAAAGCTGGAGCAATTCATAAATGAGTTTGATTTAATTGACGATAATGATGAGTTATTAAAATCAGAAATAGAGCCAATTGAAGTGGGTTTTACTTTAAGAGAGGTAGGTTAAGATGAATATTAACAAACTATCAAAATGGCTAGAAGAGAGTGGGCTAGTAGCTATATCGGGCGAAGACTTAGAACTAATTAAAGATTATATGGACGATAAATGTATAATCATAATACCTAAAAAATATCACAAAGAAGCAAGTTGGGATATGGGTTCATCTCACATAGAAGAAACATACGAAAGGAGAAAGTAATGAATGAATATACAGAATGTAAAAAATGTGATGGAACTGGACACGATATATTTATGGAAGGTAATGGTATAATTTGTCCAAAATGTAACGGAACTGGGGAGGAAGAATAATGGAGTACAAGTCAATACAAATACCTATAACAGAAGAAGATATAAGAATGTTCCAAGAGTTAGTACATCATGGTAGAGAGCCATTTATGTGGACATTTGATGGAGTAGATATTGAATTTATAAAAGAAGAAGAGGAGGAATAATGGACGCAAGAACTTCATATTTTAGTCATGAAATTAAAGACTTACAGTTTAAGTTTAAATCATTGCGTAATGACCACGAAAAACTTAAAAAGGAACATGAAAAACTGCAAAAACAAGTAAAAATCTTAAAGGAGAAAGATGATGAATAAAAAACAAAAAAAGATGATTACAGATGAAGTCGAAACTTATCATGATATTGTTTCAGACTATAAAGATATTTTTATGGATATAAATAATATTCTTGATTACTCTGTACCCGAAGAACGAGAAGTTTTAGATGGGCTACAATCTATCACAAACGGATTTGAAGAAGAGATAAATGAATCATTAAAATTAATACATAAAATAAAGGAGGTAAAATGAGAGAACCAGACTACACAGAAATGAAGAATATGCTATCTTTTAGAGAGGCAGAAGATATGACATACAGAGACATACAAGAAATATTATTATTTGGAACTAAGCCATATGCAGAGATTCCAGATGATGAGATTATGGATATGTTTATAGCAACATTTGGATTACAGTATATTCCAAAGAAAAAAGTAAAGGAGGCTAAATGATAGAAATTTTAGCTACCATTATAGTAGTATTTGCTTTTATTGAGGTTATTATAACTGTTTTTAAAAGATAAATGTTGTTTATCAACTTAAGCATTAATAAAATGTATAACAATATGTGGGGTAATTACTTAGATTACCCTACATATATAAAAAAAGAAAAAGGAGAGCGATTAAATAATGAGAAATCTTGAGACTCAAGACCAGAATAAAACAAAAAAGAATGTAATCATAACAAATATGGATAAGAATCTTTGGAATAAATTCAAAGGAACGTGCTATTCTCGTGGAACTTCCATGAATAAAGCTATAGCAGAACTTATCGAATCATTTGTTGCTGAAAATTAGGAGAATCCTTGAAAGATAAATGTCCTGTTGATGTAGAATCAATCTACAACGACCATATTGTAAGAAAAAACGAAGAAAACTACAAAAAGAGGTATGTTGGTAAAGAAAATCATTACCATGCTTCTGGAGCGGGTACTTGTTCAAGGAAATTATATTATGAATCTATTGAACTTGCACCTACTACAAATCCAGCTAATGAAAAGTCATCTAGAATTATGCGTTTAGGTACAATTGTACATGATGATTTACAGCAAGCTCTTTCCGATACTACTATATATAGTAATACTATAAGTAGTAATACTACATATGAAGAATCTATATATAGTAAAGAAAAAGATATATATAATATACAAAAAGAAAGTTTTAAATATCACATTGAAGGTGAAGTGTTTATCACTTCCTTAAACGTCAGAGGTTTTTATGATTTAGTGGCGGTTAACGAAAATGATGGTAGTGTACATTTAATTGATTTTAAAACTATGGCTAGTTACTCTTGGTCAAGGAAGTTTGGTTGGAAAAATAAAGACCCACAAGCTTCTATTCATCAAGAGTTGCAGTTAGGTACTTATGGACTAGCTATACAAGAAAAATTTGGTAGACTTGATAGTATGTGGTTGTACTATTATAACAAAGACAATTCACAAATGAGGTCTTACCAAGTTCCAATGGTTATGCTTGAAAGAGCAAAAGCTTTTTGGACTAACGTAAACGAAGAACATAAAAAAGGTCTTCCAATGTTTAGAGAAAAATTCAGTCCTGTAGAGGATTGGAATTGCAATTATTGTAGATTTCTAGACCATTGTAAACCACCTTTTTTTAAGAAAAAGTAAAGGAGATAAACGTGAGTGTATTTCAAAAACTAAAAGACGTTGACATCTCTAAATTAGCAGAGCAAAAAGGTAAGTTTGATTACTTGTCTTGGGCGCATGCTGTAAGAGAGATGTTAAAAGTATTTCCAGAGGCAACTTGGGAAGTACACGAATATGATAGTATGCCTTATATGCAAACAGATACAGGCTACTATACAAAAGTGAGTGTAACAATTGATAGTATTACAAGAACTCAGATACATCCTGTTCTTGATAATAAGAATCAGACTATTAGTACACCTAATGCTTTTCAAATAAACACATCAATTCAAAGGTGTTTAGCAAAAGCAATAGCATTACATGGTCTTGGTCTTTCATTGTTTGCTGGTGAGGATTTACCAGATAACATAACAGATAAGCAAGAGAAAGAGTTTACTAAGCTTGCTAATCAAGTTAAAGATGAAAAGGCTAAAAATGCTATGTTAAGCGCTCTTAAGGGCGGTAGAATAAACGAATCAAACTATGCAAAAAGTTTGGAACATTGTAAAACAATCATAAAAAACGAAAAAAAAGGAGATAAGTAATGGCTACTGAAACAGCTAAAATGTTTGACGACATGTTAAATGATACAGAAAGTTTCTTTGTTCCAGGCGAAGAGACAGATACAAAACCTAAGAACGCACCAAATGTAAGAGGTGAGTTTTATGGTCATATGCAAAATGCAACAAGTAGAGAAGTAGAGTGGACAAAAGATGGTAAAACTTTTAAAGCTTTGGTCTATAACTATGAGTTTGTTGTTGATGCTAAAAACTCAGAACAGTCTTATGAAGGTAAAGGCGGAACACTAAAAGGTGAAGAGTATGTTGGTAGGACTTACAGGTCTAATGGTATCTTTAGATTTTTAGAGCCTAAAGAGGGAGAAAAATTTGAATCAAACTCTACAGGTAATAAAAGATATTTTCAGTTCTGTGAGACTATTGGTGTAGAGATACCTAGAAAAGTGGTAAAAATGAAAGGACAAGATGTTGAAGTCCAGGTATTACCACCGCTTAAAGGAACTGACATTGATGGAGCGCCAGCTATAGCACTTATAGATGCTGGAAAACCATACAAAAACAAAGAGGGTATAGAGAGAACACCTTTTGTTGTTAAGTTCGTAAAACAATGGGAAGGAGGCGTGAAAAAAGATGCAGACATCCCATTCTAAGAGAAGATACAGAAAAGTAGGATGGCCAAGAGAGTTCATTATCAACACCTTATATGGTTTTGGTATGAAGGGCAAAAGAATAAGTAGAATAGTTGGTGTTTCACCAGCGACAGTCTACAGACACATAAAAAGATAACTATATGGGAGATTTTGTATATCGTGAGAATACATGGGGGGTTTTAATGTGGTACTCTCTACCACAATTCTTTTCCACCTTTCAAGTCTCCCATTTTTTTAGGAGATAATATGGAATGTTGGCATTGTAAATCAGAAGTAATTTGGGGAGGAGACCATGATTATGAAGACTATGGTAAAGAAGGAGAAGGCATAGTGAGTAATTTTCATTGTCCGCAGTGTGATTCATATTACGAGTGTTATTTACCTTTAGGAGGTCAAGATGATAAATTGGATTAATGTATTTGTTTGGGGCGGAATTACAATTTTAGGTTCTGCAATCTGGGCAATAATAGTAGTATTTATAATTAAGTTATTAAGTTAAAAGGAGACAAGATGAAAAACCGTACATGGAAAAAGGTTCAGAAAATAAGAGCAGAATTAGAAAAAAGTCCTAATGGATGGCCATTATGTAAAATGGTTGGAGCTGAATATATAAACTCAAGGGTCTATAAAAGGATGCGTAATGAATAGAAATCAAATGAAAAGTCTTATGACTAGTATTATGGATAAAATCTCAGAGACAAGAGATGCAGGCCAGAAAGAATATGCAAGAGACTTAGATAATGTTTTTGCTAACTTTGAGAGAGTTGCATCTTTTGTAGGTGTAAACAGGGAGAAGGTTTTGTTGACGTATATGACAAAACATGTAGACGGATTGTGTGCTTATGCGGATGGGCATCAATCCCAGAGGGAAGATGTAAGAGGTAGGCTTACAGATATTATAGTCTATTGTGTATTGATGTGGGGAATGGTTGAGGATAGCCAGATAAAAAACGAGTTTAAAGATTAAGAAATGCTCTTATTGTGAAAAATACTATAAAATGTCCGACTTTAGTTGGAAGCTTAAGAGACTTAATAAAAGAAGTAACAAGTGTAAACAATGCACAAATGAGTACTCTAGAAAACATTACAATAAATATAAGCAAAATTATAAAAAGAGAGTTAAGGCCAATACTGAAAGATATAAAAAAGAAAGAAGGGATTTAGTCTATGAATTTAAGCTTAGTAATCCTTGTACTTCTTGTGGTGAAAGCAACCCTATCGTCCTGGAATTTCACCATCTTGACCCGAAAGAGAAGAGAAATGATGTATCGAATATGGCATCGCATGGATATTCGGCAGAAAGTATCGAAAAAGAAATTGAAAAATGCGTCATATTATGCGCAAATTGTCACAGAAAGAAAACAGCCAAGCAACAAAACTGGCACTCACATAAGCGAAAAGAAAGGAGCAAAAGGTGGGAAGAGCAATAGATATGGAAAACGATATTTCCAAGCTAAAACAGGAAGTAACGAAACTAAAAAAGGTATTACAAGAAATATTAAATGAGGTAAAAAAAGATGAAAAGAAAAAAACCAACGTCAAAGGAAGTACAAACAGTAATAGAAAAACTAATACTGGAAGTAGCAAGTCTGGACCAGATAACATCGGGTCTGACTAATGCTATTATGGAGTATATAGATTTTAAAGGAGATACTAAAAAATTTGAAAAGCATTTATTAAAAAAGGAGAAAGTTAATGCTGGAAAAAAAAGCACTAGAAAAAATACTAACAGAAAATAGCTGGGGTTTATATTTAAAAGGTAGACCGCTTGAAGAAATTAATACTAACGTAGGTGTTATTTATAAAATATGTGAAGTTTCATCAGAGAAGTTAGTTGATGAATATAATAAACACTTAGAAAACATGCAGAACGAACAATTGAAGAACATGAAAAAAGAAGAATAAACAAAAGGAGACAAGATGCAGGAGATAGCTGATGTGGCCACAGAAGATGTGGTTTTAGGGAGCGTTATCTTTTACCCAAAAGAATACAGTAGAGTAGCTCAATATGTGCCAGATAGGAAAGTTTTTACACAAATAAAATCTAAAAGTTTGTGGGACAAACTGACTAAGATGATAAAAGAAGGAAAGAATATAGATGTTCCTATCTTGTGCGCTTCACTAACAAACGAAGATAATTTAAATGGTATAACCACAGGATATATATTAGATATAACTAGTGATGTTTGTGGTATGGGTATGATGGAATCATATGCTCAGATTATATACGAAAAATATTTACTTAGAAAAACTATAGAAGCAACAGAAGATATAAAAAAAGATGCGCTTCATAGAGGTAGTGACGTATATACATTAATAAACGAAGCACATTCTCTCATGGGAGAACTAATAAGAGTAAGGCCTGGTGAAAAGTTTACTATAGATAAAGCTATGAGCGATACTCTTAATACTATGCAAGAGGGTAACAAGAAAATGATTAAGACAGGCTACAAGGAAATTGATAGCCTTGCAGGGGGGCTAACTAGAGGTGAGATAACAATTGTTGGGGGGAGACCAGGACATGGTAAAACCACTTTTCTTGTCAACCTGTTAGCCTCTCTTGTTAAAGGTGGTTATAAAGTAGCTATGTTTAACAGAGAGTTACCTAATAGTGAAGTAATTAAGAAGTTAATCTGTATAGAAAATCCAAGACTTAATTATAGAGATGTTAGAAAAGGTATAGTAGATAAAAGTAATATTGGATTTATTGAAGAACTTAAAAAAGCTTCTAGAAAAATAGCAGACATATATGGTGAAGATAGATTTATTATGTTTGATACTATCAGAGACTTGCCTAAAACCGCATCAGAAGTAAAAAAGTTTGAACCAGATGTTATTATAGATGATTATATACAGCTTGTAAGTCCAAGTGGTAAAGAGACTGAGAGAAGATTGCAACTTGAGCGCATCTGTAATGAATATAAGTGGCTTGCTAAAGAAACAAAGTGCGCAGTAATACTTGCTTCACAGCTTAATAGGTCATTAGAATCAAGAAGTAAAGAAGCTAAAAGACCACAACTGTCTGACTTAGCTGAATCAGGAGCTATAGAACAAGTAGCGGAGAATGTTTTCTTTGTTTACTACTCTTATAAGGTTGACCCATCTATGCACTCTAAAAACGAAATTAGACTAATTGCAAGTAAGGTTAGGTATGGAGAGTCTTCTGAAATAACCCTTAATTATAATGGCGATATTTGTACGATTTACGACAATTGGACAATACCGCATGCAAAGGAGCTAGATGTTACAAAAGAATTACCGTTTTAAAACTTACATAGGTATAGACCCAGGAAAATCTGGAGGCATATGTTCTATTGAGGACAACAGGTTAAGGGCAAATAAATGTCCAGACTCTGTACAAGGTATGGCAGAACTGTTTAAAGATATATTACAAGATACCTCACCTAAAGATGTATTTTTATATATAGAAAAAGTATGGGCTATGCCACATGACGGTAAGAGTTCGATATTTACATTCGGACAAAACTATGGCCAATGGGAGGGGGTTATTGCATCTTTTAACATAATCCCTATTTATGTAACCCCTTCCACTTGGATGAGACATCACGAAGTACAAAAGGGATTGAAAAAACAAGAAAGAAAAAACATACTTAAACAAATGGCGCAAGAATTTATTAATTCAAATAATTATATGTCATATCAATGGAAAGGAGTCGCTACTTTAGCAACAGCAGATGCTATTATGTTAGCGAAATATGCAATTGATAAAACTGACTGATATATATGATGTTTTTGGAGACCTTAGTTTAATAACAAACGATTGGAGAAAAATACCATTGGATTACGAAGAAATGAAAAAGTTTGACCTTGATTTAAAATTTGGACAAATGGGAGAGAAATTTGTAGAAGACCTGCAAAATGGCAACACCATGATTGAGGTAAAAACAGAGAGAGATATATGGAAAACTACAGGTAATATAGCTGTAGAAATAAGATGTAGCGGGAAACCTAGTGGCATATCTACTACAGGTTCTGCAATATGGATTCACTTACTGTCTGATAATAACAAAATTGTAGGCGGATATATATTTAGTGTAGACTACTTAAAACAAAAGATAATAGACCTTAAAAAAGAAGGTAGACTAAAGCTTGTTATGGGCGGTGATTTTAATGCTAGTCAAATGGCATTAATACCTAGAACAGAATTATTTTAATTTTTTAAGTTCTTTAAGTACTAATTTGGCTAACTCTGGGTCTTTAAACATTCCTGGAGCTATACTTTTGAATCTTCTTAATTTTGCATAATACTGACTCTCTAGTTGAGCTAACTCTAAAAGATATTCTTTACTTTTTTCTTTGTCTTTACCTAACCATTTCATCCACTCGTGTGCATAAGATTTATCTTTTCTTGTAAAGTTTCCAGGATTAGGGTTTAAAGTTTTTAACTTTGTTTTCATGTTTTTCATAGCTTGCTTATAAGCTTCGTTAAAATTTTTATATTTAGTTGGAAGACCTTCAGCAGTTAAATTTTCATTATATAAATCTGTTGCAATAGCATAAGTTGTAATAATAAATTGTTTTGCAAAATCTTTATCTGTTCCATTAAAAAATGTTTTTTCAAAATCTTTATAATAAGGACTTCTTCTATTTAGCTTTCTTTCACCTATCATGTCATCAGCTTTATTAGGAAATGTTTCTTCTAAAAATTTATAATAAAGTTTTCTGTATCTTTTCTTCTGCATATAAAATTGATTGTTTTGTTTGTCATATAGTTTTTTACCACCTCTATAAGCACCAAAACTAGCCATAGCCATTTCTTCTGCAGTCTGTCCCCAATTCATTTGTCCTTTAGAAACTTTTAATACAGTACTACCTGCTGTTAATAAATAGTTGTATAATGCTGGGTACATTGTTTGTTGCGCAGATTCACCTTCATACATTCTTAGAAAATCAGATAAGATACCTAACACTTCCCCTCTCATATAAACATATTTCATATGACTCCATGCATCAGAATTTTCAGTTGGCGGTTTTTGGTCAAACAAAGTATCATAAACTGAAATTAAAGCTGTTCCCGTTAAATAAGGCCCAAGCATCATTGCTCCCATTTTAACCATATCACCATTTTTATACGCTAATTTAAAATTGTTAACTGAATTTGTTGTTGCCGCATAAGCCATTCTTTTAAAAAGTGTTAAAGGTCTTAAAAATTTACCGTCTGCCCACTCTGGCATAAAAAATGATAAAGAAGCTCCTTGAGTTTTAATGTGAGCCATACTATTCATTTTATTATATATATTTTGCATGACTCTTTTTTGTTTTGCTTTTTCAAAACTAGATTTAAATGTTACGCCATCAACATTATTCATTCCGTATTCTTTGAGAGAACCAATTTCTGATTTACTTAAAGAATAAAAATCTTCTAATCTTCTTTCTGCTTTTTTTACTTTACCTGCTGGAGAATTTTTGTTTTGTATAATTCTAACTAATCTATCTTGTTGAACTTTACTAGCAGCAATAGACATATATCTATTAAAGTTTTCTGTAGGTTTCATTCCCCCAAACCAAAATATTTTATCTAAAAATTTACCGACATTTAAATCTTGTATATGTCTAAGGCCTATTTCTGTAGCACCTGTACCTTTTACTTCATCTCTAAATTCTTTTGACATAACTTTTGCTAATCCAGCAAAATAATCTCTTATTCTAAACGCTTGTAATGTAGCTGTTTGTCCTAATACTACATTTTTTATACCTGAAGTTGGAAAAGATAATTGAGTTTTAGCTAAAATCTGTGCCGCACCTGACATAATTTCTGCAGTTTTACTTCTATACTCACCAGGTTTTTGTAAATATCCTAATTGATGTAATACTCTATCTCTAGCCCATGGACCCCATCTGTTGTTTGAAGTAATTAATTTATCTATAGCAGCTCTTTGGCCAGGGAAATTCATTCCATCAAGTTTTACAAACTCTGGAAAAACTTCTGTGTTAGCCATAAATTTAGACATACCAAGCGCATATTTTTTAAGAGTATTTTCATAATTTGTTTCGTAAACTTGTATTTTTTTACCATCTATTTCTACAAACTCAGGCAATTTTTCATGTCTTTTCTTTAAAAATCTAGTACTATGTTTTCCTCTATGAAATTCAAGCATATCTGACACATCACGCCTAACGTATATTTCAGCATCTTCCCACATAGAACCTATTTGTTCTTGTGTTGGTTTATCGGTATTATATTTTTTCTTAGCTAATTTTTCAGCTATTGGAGCAGCTTGTTTTTGAACAAGTTTTTCTAAATTAGCGTCTAAATTAAAAGTTTGTTTAAACTCTTTAGTAACCAGTCTTGAAACATATATATTATCTCTAATCCATTGTATTTTATTGTCTGCTTTAAAATTAGCATATTCTACTTCAGACATGCTTGACTTAACAGACTGCTTAAAACTCTTGTAAACATAATCTGTATAACCATCCCATGCTTGAACTAGTTTACCTTCTGCGGTATTTAAATTAACTGCAGAATCTTCAGGTTTACTTTTGTTTATTAATTTTTTGTATTTAGGGTTTTTGATTGTTTTGCCATCTTTTTTAATTAACCAATCATTTTTAAATGCTTTTTCAATAAATTTCTTTTCATTTGCTTTTAATATTCCAGAATCTAATCTTTCTATATATCTTTCAACATCTATTAAATACATATGTTCTTTTGCTTTATTGAATCTACCCTTACCTAAAAGTCTTTCTCCAGCAGTTTCAAACAAAACAAAAGCACCTACATGATTAAGTTCAACAGAGATATGGTCTTCCATTTTGCCCGCAATATCTTTTAAACCTAACTTACGCATAATAGAACCAACAGGAAGTGTTGATTTCGCTAAATCGCCCATCAAACCATCCATTTCTCTCATAGCTTCAGATAATTCTCCAGTTGTTGCTCTTTCTGCTATACCTGCATGTCTATCTTGACCAGGCATCCTAGTAGAGTTAACGATTTCAGAATAAGCTTTTAACTCTCTAACACTTGCTCCCCATAATGTTTTACCTTTAAAGCCTAAGAGTTTCATTACATTTTGTTGTTGTTCAGGCGTAAATGCTTTTTTACTATTTAAATCTATATTTTTAATTAAACGAGCTTTTTGAGATATTTCTGCAGTGCTTTTAATTTCTAAAAACGGAATATCTTTCATTCTTTCTTGAAATAAAACTAAATCAGCCTCTAACATTTGATTATTTCCAAGTTTAAATAATTCAGGATTTTCCATTCCAGAAGTAGATGCAATATATTCTTCTAAAGCTTTTTTCTCAGAACTAGGCAATTTGTTTACAATAGAATCTTCAAACTGTTTTTTTAACCCTTTAGAAAATTCTTCTACAGTAGCATATTTATATCTTGCAATACTATTTGCTCTAGAATTTGTATTAAATTCAAACCCTTTAAATACTTTTTCCCCTAGTATATTTCTTACATCATTTTTGTTTAATTTTTCTTTACCAAAAAATACTGATTTTACGGTAGACCAAACTCTATTTAACCATCCACCTATCTTTTGTTTTAAATTAGCTGGCTGCTCACGTTTAAGACCGTATTTAGCTATTTCGTCAGCAAGAAACTCTTCCATGTTTCTACCTTTAGCATCTTTTTTAAATAATTTTTCTGCCTGATTCCAAACCTTACTTAATCTTTTGTTTCCACTAGCGTCTATCATAGCTTTTAATCTATGTGCATTTTCATGAAAGAATGTAAATTTGTTAGCTTTTCCCATAGTAACATCAATAACACCTTCATAAAATCTTCCTACAAAATCAGCGTCTTTTAACTTTTTAAGCACTAATCCAGGATTCTTTTTAATTTGAGCGTCTAACCATGGAGCAAGTTCTTTAGGTGAAACTGGCTGTCCTTCTGCTGTTAATTGAAATTTTTCTTTTCCAGCTTCTACTATATATTCTTCTGCAGCTCTTTCACTTTGTTGTCTTTCTGCCGCCTTATCTTTTATTTTACTCTTTTTGTTAGTAAAAATTGCTCTAAATACACGCCCTAAAGATAATCCTTTTTCTGCGGTCATACTTTTTACACCAGAAAGATTTCCAACCTTTTTACCACCTGGTATTTTTTCTCCTAACTCGTAAAATTTACCTGTAGCTTCATCTTTAATTTGTATTTTAAATTTTGTATTATCAGAAAGATGCCTAACAAAATCAGAAATCTTTTTAGAAGTGTTTAAATTCGGAAAAACAAATGAGCTAGTATTTTTACCTTCGACCATTTTTTTAAATTGTTTTAAAAGGTTTGGTTCTACCTCAATAAACCTTACTTTGTCTGGAGTAATTCCTTTTCCCTTAGATAAAGAAATATTAATCCCTGTATCTGTAATATCTTTAACTTTTAAATTAGCTATTTCTTCAGGCCTAACTTCTGACTTTAGAAATAACTCACTAAACAAATACCCTTCTTCTTTGTTAAGACTTATTTCTTTTTTTCCTGATTTAAAGACATGTTTTGCTTTTGATTGAACATATTTAATCCAACCTTTCAGCCCATCTTTACCACCAACAATCGTAATACTTCTTTGCCCTTTTATTCCAACTTTTTTGAAAGCATCAAGTGGGTTTGTTTTTAAAAGTCCAGCTAAACCACCTGCTGTATCTCCAAAAATTTCAAACATATTGTCTCTTGTTTTATCAACAAATCTTCCAAGAGTTATTTTTTGTTTTTCATCTAAATTTTTCCATGCTTTTTTGTCAAAAACATCAAAATTAGCTTTTTCTTGAATATAATCTTTAACTAATTTAGTTAATTCAGGGGTGTTTAATTCTGAAATAGGTTTATTGTATTTTTTTCTTACAAAACCAAGAATTTCTTTTACATTATCAATAAATATTTTTTGTTTTCCTCTTTCAACAGGATAAAGGTCAAGTAAATAAGCTGCTAAGTTTCTATCATCAGGATTTACAATTGTGTTTTTAATTTGTTGCGTATACTTATCTGTTTTACCAAGAAGATTTCTAGCTGTTACGTCAGCATTAATATCTGAAACATTTATTTCAGAAGTTAATTTTACAACACGCTGTTCAATATTTTCTAATTTTTGTTCTAATTTTGAACCTATAGATTGTCCTTTAGCACCAGAAATTTGTTCTGGAACCCATTGAGCTTCAGGGTTTGTAATATTTTTATTTTGTTCTATTAGTCTTTGTTCTGCTTCTAAAGTTGTAACTGTTTCTTTTTTAATCCCTTGGGGATTTTCTTTGGTTACAATAGTTTTTTGAGTATATGTTCTTGGCCCTCCTGGTAAAGGAGTTTCTCCACTTACAGGTGCAGTAGTTTTAGGTGTTTGTTGTGGCCCAATACCAGTACCACCTTGTTTATTTATTCTATTAAATGTTTCTATAGTTTGTTCTATTTTTGAATCTAAAGCTTTTTTGTATACGTTAAATTCTTCGTTAGTAACAGTTCTACCCGCAGCT
>CENI01014462.1_pt1 | contig 13391 bp, 16 predicted proteins | sample 530161 | NCBI WGS metagenome assembly CENI01 (sample SAMEA2591107, study PRJEB7988) | marine metagenome | isolation source: saline water (ENVO:00002010), including | reverse complement strand
ATTCGGTTACACGTACGGCAATCAAGCCTCTTATGCACTAGATCATATAGCGTCTGTGGTTCTTGGTGAGAAGAAACTTTCTTACTCTGAATATGGTTCTCTCCACGGACTCTATAAGCATAATCACCAGAAGTTTATCGACTATAACATACGTGATGTTCAGGTTGTAGATAAAATTGATAAACAAACTGGTTTGATGGATTTGGCTTTGATTGTGGCGTACAAGGGCGGCGTAAACTACAATGATGCTTTCGGCACTACAGGTATATGGGATTCAATCATATATCGGTATTTGAGTGATCGCAAAATTGCAGTGCCGCCCGCAACTCGTAAGCACAAAGATCCTTATCCTGGTGGCTATGTAAAAGAGCCTAAAGTTGGTATGACTGAATGGGTAACATCGTTTGACTTGAACTCTCTGTATCCTAACTTAATTGTACAGTATAACATGTCTCCAGAAACATTGATAAAAGGTGATGATTTTACTGCAAGTGGTGTTGAGCATTATCTAAAGAATCCAGTGTCTGAAGAACCACGTGAACGCAATTTGTCTGTTGCCGCAAATGGTTCGATGTATCGTAAAGATGAGCGGGGTGTATTCCCGACAATCATCATTGGTCTATATGATGAGCGAGCCGATATCAAAAAAGAGATGTTGAGGCTCAAGCAAGAAAACGAGAATGCGAATTCGCCAGATTTAAAGCGAGAAATAAATAGACTTGAGAATACTCAGCAAGCTATTAAGATTTTGTTGAACTCTCTTTATGGCGCTCTTGGTAATCAGTATTTCAGATACTTTGAAATGCTCATTGCAGAAGGTATTACATTGTCTGGTCAGTTATCGATCAAGTGGGCAGAGCAAGCCATGAACAATGCGATGAACAACATATTGAAGAGTGAAGATGAAGACTATGTTATCGCAATGGACACTGATTCTTTGTACGTGAATATGGGACCTCTCGTAGAGGCAGTAAAGCCAAAAGATCCAGTTAAGTTCATCGATCAAGCCTGTGAGCAAAAACTAGTACCTATCTTAGAGAAAGCGTATAACAATTTGTTCATAAATATGAATGCATATGACAATAGAATGGTAATGGCACGTGAAGCTATTGCTGACAAAGGCATATGGATGGCAAAGAAACGATATATACTTAACGTACATAACAACGAAGGAGTGCAATACGCTGAACCCAAACTCAAGATCATGGGCATTGAAGCAGTAAAGTCTTCTACACCACAAGTAGTTCGTGACAAGTTCGTTAAAGCATATAGAATTATGCTGAACTCTGATGAGAAAGAACTGCAAGCATTCGTTAAGAATTTCTATGAAGAGTTCAAATCTTTACCACCAGAAGACGTATCATTTCCTCGTGGTGTGAGTGACATTGAGAAGTGGCAAGATAGAAATACTATCTATAAGAAAGGTACTCCTATTCACGTTAGAGGCGCACTTCTCTTTAATCAGCAGATCAAGAAACATGGTCTGTCCGTAGAAGAAGTTAAGAATGGTAGTAAAGTAAAATTCTGTTATATGAAGATGCCTAATCCTCTGATGGAAAACGTAATATCTTTTCCTCAGTTTCTGCCTAAAGAGTTTGGTCTAGACAGTGATGTTGACTATGAAACTCAATTTAACAAAACGTTCAAAGAACCTTTGAAGATGGTGTCTGATGCAATCGACTGGGAACTTGAACATATAAACTCATTGGAGGGATTTTTCTCATGACAGATGATATATTTGATTTTGGCTTTACAGCCGTAGATGAACACGAACTTGAATCAGTTCGAAAAGCAAACGAGGAACATGAAGTTCTTGTAGAAAAGATTAAAAGTGTTGACACACGTGCAAAAACCCTGTATGATAACATCATACCGCTACTGGATAACTTGAAAGCGAATCCAGAGAAAGACTATATTTATTGGCCGAATCGATATGAGAAAATTGATGCGTTTGCTGATAAGCTTTATAAAATTATGAATGGAGAATAGAATATGACATCGTTAATGGAAAAATTGGCTAAGAACTCGACTATTAAAGCAACTGCGCCTATCATGGACTCGAAAGTCTTTGGTAAGAAAGATATGGCACAAACTTCTGTGCCTATGGTAAATGTTGCATTGTCTGGTCGATTAGATGGTGGACTAAGTCCAGGCTTGCTGATGTTAGCAGGTCCATCTAAGCACTTTAAGTCAGCATTTGCTTTGCTGATGGCTGCCTCACACCAAAAGAAATATAAAGATAGTGTAATTCTGTTTTATGATTCAGAGTTTGGTACACCGCCAGAGTATTTCAAGTCATTCGGTATCGATATGGATCGTGTCATTCATACTCCGATCACTGACGTTGAGCAGTTGAAGTTTGATATTACAAATCAGTTGAATGATTTGAATAAAGATGACAACGTTTGTATTGTTATCGACTCAATTGGTAACTTAGCATCTAAGAAAGAAGTAGATGATGCTATGGATGGTAAGTCTGTAGCAGATATGTCACGTGCAAAGCAGATGAAATCTTTGTTTCGTATCATAACTCCGCATCTTAATCTTAAAGATATTCCTTTGATTTGTGTTAATCACACGTACAAAGAGATTGGCATGTTTCCTAAAGATATCGTATCTGGTGGTACTGGTGCATACTACTCTGCCGATGCGATTTGGATTATCGGTCGCCGTCAAGATAAAGAAGGCACTGAGATTAAGGGTTACCACTTTGTCATCAACATTGAGAAGTCTCGTCATGTGCGTGAAAAGTCTCAGATTCCAATTACTGTCACGTTTGATGGCGGTATTATGAAGTGGTCTGGACTGCTTGAAGTAGCAGAAAAAGCTGGTTTTGTACATAAGCCTAAAGTAGGCTGGTATGAAGCAGTCAATCCTGATACTGGTGAAGTGTTAACTGAAAAGTTAATGAGGGCAAAAGATATTGTTGATAATAAAGAGTTCTGGCTTATGATGTTTGAAAAAACAAGTCTTGCCAAACACATCGAAAACGTGTATACTATTGCCTCTAGTGAGGGTCTCATCAATGATGACACCCAAGTTGAAATCGCTGACGAGGAGACAGTAGCGAATGATTGAAAATACCGTTCTTGCGGGACTCTTACATAATGAAGATTATATGCGAAGAGTTATACCTTTTCTCAGTGAGGAGTACTTCGGTGACTTTACTGAGAAAACGGTGTTCAAAACTATAACACAATATATCGCAGACTATAATAGTGTGCCTACAAAAAGCGCCTTAAAGATTGCCATTGATGAAAAAAGCAACATATCAGACGACCAATACACTACTATAGTTGAGACGATTGAATCTTTAGAATATGATCCTAAAACTGATTTAGAATGGATTGTTGATAAAACTGAGAAGTTCTGTCAAGATAAGGCAGTCTTTAATGCTGTGCGTGAGTCCATTCTTGTGTTAGATGGTAATCACGACAACTTAGATAAGGGATCTATTCCTGATCTATTAACTAAGGCACTCGGCGTGTCGTTTGATCAAAACATCGGTCACGACTTTCTTGAACAGCCTGAAGATCGATACGAATTCTACCACACGAAAGAAGACAAGGTAGAGTTTGACTTAGATTTATTCAATAAGATTACTAAAGGTGGTTTATCTCGCAAGTCTCTGAGTATTGCTCTAGCTGGTACTGGTGTCGGTAAAACTTTGTTCATGACTCATTGTGCATCTGCAAATCTTATGAACGGTAAGAATGTTCTATACATCACTATGGAAATGGCAGAAGAAAAGATTGCTGAACGTATTGACGCTAACTTGCTCAATACCACTATCGATGCCTTGCAAGAGATACCTAAAGATGTATATATGAAGCGGGTTGATCGTGTCAAAGGTAAGACAACCGGCAAGCTGATAGTCAAAGAGTATCCAACTGCAAGTGCTGGTTCTGCACATTTTAGACATCTTTTAAATGAATTGAAACTAAAAAAGAACTTTCAACCAGACATTGTATATATAGATTATCTAAATATATGTACAAGTTCTAGATTGAGGGCGAGTGCTAACGTTAACTCTTATACTATGATAAAAGCAATTGCTGAAGAACTACGTGGTTTAGCAGTAGAGTTTAATGTGCCAATCTTAAGTGCGACACAGACTACACGTACTGGTTATAGTAGTTCAGATTTAAACTTAGAGGATACCTCTGAGTCATTTGGTCTGCCTGCTACCGCTGACTTTATGTTTGGGTTAATCTCAACTGAAGAGTTAGAAGGTTTAGGCCAACTTATGGTAAAGCAATTGAAAAACAGATGGGGTGATACAAACTATCTGAAACGTTTTGTAATTGGAATTGATCGATCTAAGATGAAATTATTTGACGCTGAAGAGTCAGCACAAGACTTAGTTGATGATACACCTGTTGCAGACAAGGGTAACTTTGCTAGTCGTATGGGAGAAGAAAAACAAGAGGGTAATAACGATAGTGTTGTATCGTACAGAAAAAGAACCGGAGACAAAAAACCAAACTTCGGTGGATTTAAATAAAGGAATTATGATAAGATATTGGAAAAAATTTGATAAGCTGATGAAATCTGGAAGAATTCATCGTGTAATAAAACTTGTTAGCTAGGAGAATCTTATGTGGTTGTGGATAGTAAGTAGTATTGCGGGGTCACTTTTGGGTGCCGCATCAACTAAGTGGTTCAAAGATACAAGAGCTGGAGTCTGGTGCTATAATCGCTTTGATGATATCGCAGACTGGGCAACTAAAAGATACGGCATCGATATTCTCGACAAAGAGAGCATTGCTTGGAAAACCAAGTATCCAAATGTCTCAAAGAAGATCGATGAACTAGAAGCAAAAATTTCTGAACTAGAAGCAAATAGTCATCCATGTAAAGAATTGCATGAGTTTGATGTGTGGCCGGAGTTGGATGCAAGAATCAAAAAGCTAGAGGAAAAGTAATGCTTTACCTTTTGAAGAAGGTTGATAAAGAATTTCATGTCTTAGAAAACTCCACTGGACTAAATCTATACATAACTAGTAATGAAGAAGAGGCACACCGCATGGTAAATGCGCTTAATGCTGGTAGCGGGTTTGATGGATATACGCCAAACTTTTTTGTTAAGGAATATAATAAGTAGCATGATAACCATAGACGAATCTGCATACGAACCATTGCGAGATCGACTGGCAGCCAAACCTGACTGTGAAGGCATTCGAATTGGAATTCGTACAGTTGGTTGTAGCGGGTTGGCTTACGTACTAGAATATTCATACAACATGGATCGACATGATACCGTTATACATGATCAAGGTGTAACGTTAATAATAGATGAAAAGAGTAAAACATATTTAGCTGGATCAGAGTTGGTCTGGGTAAAAGAGGGTCTGAACTCTGGGTTTAAATTTCTCAACCCTAACGTTACAGGCGAATGCGGCTGTGGAGAGTCTTTCTACGTTTAATAGAGGTGCCTTATGGCATACAGTAAGCAAGTGTTAGATCATTATGAGAATCCCAGAAATGTCGGCAAGATGGACGAGAACGATCCTAATGTAGGCACTGGTATGGTTGGAGCACCTGCATGTGGAGATGTCATGCGACTTCAGATTAAGGTGGAAGATAATATCATCACTGATGCTAAGTTTAAGACTTACGGATGTGGTAGTGCTATTGCGTCTTCTAGTCTTCTGACTGAGTGGGTCAAAGGCATGAACCTAGATGATGCGAGTCAAATTAAGAATACACAACTAGCCGAAGAACTTGCTCTCCCACCAGTAAAGATACACTGTTCAGTCCTTGCAGAGGATGCCATAAAGACTGCCGTAAAAGATTATCAAATGAAAGTTCGTAAGGAATCTGCCCAAAAGAAAAGGCAACCAAAAAGTTGCCTTCTCTAAATAGTTTGCGTGACTGGGAGGAACCCCACCTGCATTCGAAATGCTACCCCAGTTATTCCTTCTGTGAGTCTATTAAAAACGATCACACTTGCCTCTTGTGTTGTTACACATTCACACGCACCCATACGCTTATTTATACATTTAATAAACTCTACTAAGAATTATTTGAAAAAGTACTTGACAATTAAGTAAAATTAGTGCATAATATTAAAAATATAGTGAGGTAAATTATAGGAATGAAACAATGAGTATGCATATGATTAAAGGAGTTTACGCTCCTAGATCCAAAAGGCGCAAACCTAAAAAACTCGACATGAAAAAAGTTGAGGTTCAATGGCGACAATATAATAAGGACATGAGACGCAATAATATGCATTCGTGCCAATTCGATGTGTTAGAAGATTACGTTGCATATATACAAGGTAGATCAAAGCCCAAAAAGAAGGAGTTTGTACCATATGAACCGCCGCCAACAGTTTCAAAACAGAATTATAAATCAGTCCCGCCGTCGGGCTCAGTTGATGGAATTGGAATCCCTGACGGAGGAAGAAAAAAAGAAAGACAGGTCTACACTGGAGACTACATCGTCGGTATCGCCACAATGCATAAGTCCAATCTCGTTCCGGTCACAAGAAATCAAGACCCCGTAGAATATGCGACAATGAGGAGAAATTGACTGCTCATAAATAGTAGAAACGAGAGGACTACTATCGCATGAGTATGGAAGTATATGAGAAGATCGGAGAAAACCTGAACTCTATCGTAAAGATAAAGAATTATCGGGTCGCTCCTTTGTATCCAAAAGGTAAGCCAGGAACAAACGATAAGTCTGTTCGTGAGTTTAGGCTACAACTTATCAACAAAAATGACGATACAAGCCAAGCTGTAATAGATCATCTCAAAATGCAGTTGCGTAAGGACACTAGTTTAGAAAGCGTGACCTTCAACTCTATTTCTCCAAATAGTTCTAAGTTTCCTAGTTACAGTTTTACATTTAGCGGTCTTAAGTTCGATATCATCATCGCAAGAGGTGCGAATGCTGGCGAGAAGTTTGAGGTAAGAACAGTCAAAACGCTTGATACGTATTTCAAAACTCGCACAGACAATGAAACTTCTGAAGTTGTAAATATGATGAGCGAGTCATATGCTCCCTTCGCTAACGCAGAGATTGTCGGTGCAGTTCAACGTACTGGTAGCACAAAGAAAGAGGGAGTGCCAATTGATAAATTAGGTGCTATTATCGGAGATATTATCTTAACAGATAATCAAGGTGGTGAATGGTACATATCACTTAAAGATATCAACGGTAATACTTTCAGTTCATACTCAGGTGCCGCTTCTTTGTTTGATAGAGAAGGCAACTTACAGCCCAATTCAGCCGGTGCAACCTTCTTAAAAACGTTCGGAGTTGATCTAAACAAGGTGCAAGCTGGCTTTGATGAACGAGGTAATATAAATAAAGTTAGACCGAAACTCGCAGTACCGAGAGCCAACGCAAGAGAAATCGAAAAGATTTTCAATAGGGCATGGGGTATGAACTACTTTTATGTAAGGCGAATGCGAACTGGGTGGAAGGTCTTCTGGTTAGGTAAGACAAAGTTGGATAAGTTATCTCAAAATATAAAAATTGATGATATAAGATATCCATCTTCAAAATCTAAGCAGATTACGATATTATGCAGTAACACTGTTGAAGATTATGTAATTGAGTTAAGAAATTCTAAAGCTGGTGAATATCCAAACGATACGAAATTTAAGGTTAAAAAATGACAGTCAGATTTAAAAGTTTCATTACCGAATCAGTCGGTGCAAAAGGACTAGCATACGAAAAGAAAGTTTTCGATGCAATGAAATCTGCTGGTGTGCAAGGATTAGATGTCGGCAGTAAACCAGGTGCAGGATACAGCAATCAAGGCGCAGGGGATATTGAAGCATTATACAACGGTAAAGAATTCAATATCGAAATCAAACTAGACAAGAATGCTCAAATGGGCGGTACGTCTATACGAATAGACACATTAAATAAGACCCACACTTTAGTCAAACCGGATGCGGTAGACGATGACGCCATTCCATTTTTTATAGAAGCGGCAAAAAAGCAAGATAAAGCACTTAAAGAATGGGTCAACTTTATTCGTAAGCAAGAGCCAGTAGCATTCCACAAAAAAACACCATACACAATTCCTTTCGGTTCAGTCACTAAAGAAGCGTGGTCAGCGGCACAGAAAGCTGGCTATCTTGGTAAGATGAACGCAATTCAATCTTTCGACTCGGCAAGAACAATTGCCAAAGCATATAACCGAAAGAATGTGTATTACATTCAGATAGGTAAAGCAGGTCTCTTTTATCTGGGAAGTAATCCATTAAAGCTAGATGTTCCAGAATATAAAGGATCTGTTAATATCGAATTTAGATTAGGACCATCTGGAAGTAAAGCAAGAAAAATTGATGGCGAAGACTATCGTGTTGTCGGTGCTGGATATCGTTGTCAAGGTAGATTGAAGACTGACGTTAAGTCTAAGTACAGCCTTGATAATCCTGAAGATGTAAAGAAATTATTTGGAGCATAAGATGCAACGCCTTTCATCATTTTTGACTGAAGACAAAAACACACACATGGAACACCTAGAAGACAATATCCTGAATGCAGGCGTTGACGGTGCAAGAGAATCAATCAACTATTTACGTTCTTTACGTGACATGTTAGCTGGTAAATCTAAGTCAGCAGTCAATGTAACTGTCAAGTGGGACGGTGCACCAGCAGTATTTGCAGGCATTGATCCCTCAGACGGTAAGTTTTTCGTTGCGAAGAAAGGTATCTTCAACAAGAACCCAAAAGTCTACAAGACTAAAGCGGACGTTGATGCTGATACTAAAGGTGATTTGAATATAAAAATGAATTTGGCATTGAAACATTTGCCATCTATGAATATTAAAGGAGTGATACAAGGTGATTTTCTCTATGCGAAGAAAGATATTAAGAAGGCACAGATTGATGGTGAATCGTATATTACTTTTCATCCTAATACGATTGTTTACGCTATACCAGCGAAAAGCCCGCTTGCTTCTAAAATCCTCAGATCCGAGATCGGTGTGGTTTGGCACACTAACTACAGAGGAAAATCTTTTGAATCAATGTCAGCGTCTTTTGGAGAGAAGATTGCAAGCAATCTCAAAGACTCAAGATCGGTCTGGTCAGTAGATGCTGTATATAAAGATGTAACTGGTAATGCTACAATGACGCAAACAGAAACAGATGCAGTTACTCTGTTATTGTCAGCCGCCGGTAAACAATTCAACAAAGTAAACAAAGCAACATTTGATGGTATAACAGAAAACGAAGAACTACTCACAAGAGTCAAAACATATCTGAACGTAAAAGTACGGGCAGGTGAAAAGATTGCAGATCCGTCTAAATTCGTCACTGATATGGTAGACTGGATTTACGAGTACTACCAAAAAGAAATTGATAAGCTGAAATCTGAAAAGGGCAAAGCCGGTAGAACAGAAAGACGAAAAGAAGTGATGGCATATTTTTCAAACATCGACAAGTCTCAGATTGTCGCATTATTTGAACTGTATAACATGATCGTTGAAATAAAATTACGTATCATCAGTAAGCTAGATAAAGCAAAGTCTATAGGCACTTTCTTAAAAACAAGAGATGGTTATAAAGTTACAGAGCAAGAAGGCTTTGTCGCAATCGATAGAATGGGTAAGAATGCTGTCAAGCTAGTAGATAGACTAGGCTTCTCAAAAGCAAACTTCTCAGACGAATTTATTAAAGGCTGGCAGAAGTAAGTCATTTACCGCATCACGGGTATATGAATTATGCATCAGTAATATTGACCTTTCTCGTATAAATATATGTGTTAGCAAACCGCTAACTTCACACATTATATACAGGAGAAAATGAATGACACAGATGGTACTTACTGCCGCTGGTTTTCTCAACTTGTCATTCATCGTAGATATTTACATGAGCGTAATGAAACGATGGTCTGACCGTAGAGAAGCCAAAAGAACAATCAAAGAACTAAGTAAACTTACTGATCGTGATCTAAAAGATTTGGGTATCAGTCGTGGAGAAATTTATTCTATTGCCTACGGGACAAATGAAAATTTACGGGGGTGGGTCTAATGACAGCCTTAGTAAACAACTATGTATTTTTACCCTTATCGGGGTTGTGGTCTTCACTAGATCGGTATTCGCAGATAGTGGGATATTCACGGGCAGCGGCGGCACTCGCAAGAATGGGTTTACACGAGGAGTCGAAGCAGTGTATGATGCTTCTCAGAGATATTGCCAAAAATGACTAAGGTAATTTAAAATGCTAAATAGACTATAGAAGTCTAAGAAGCAGGCTTTGTGCCTGCTTTTGCATTTTAAATAAAGGAGAAAATTATGAATTGGTTAAAGAGTAGATTAAAAGAGCGTACATCTTGGGATGGCGGTGCTCTTATTGCAGTTGGTGTGATTGCACTTATGTTTCAAGGTTTGATTGGCTGGGCTGCTTACGGTGCTATTGCTTACGGTATATTCACGCTAGTTAAGTCGGAGGATTAATTATGGATTTTACTGATATGACAAAAGATGAGCTAGAAGCTTATGGACGCACAGTTGGTATTGAACTAGATCGTAGGCTTACCAAATCTGTACTAATTGATCAGCTTAATGACCACATTGAAAATGCTGAGATCGAACTTTCAGACGAATTAAGCGATCCAGTATATACAGATGCAGAAATCGAAGAAGAGGACTTTCCTGTAACTGGCGAAGATCATCCATTAATGCCGCCTGAAGTGCAAGTTGTTCCTGAAGAGCCAGTGGATCCTATGATTGCTATTATGGAAGAAAGAGAAGCTAGACGTAGTTTTCATAATTTAACTGAACAGCACCGTCAAGCAGAAGAAAAATACACATTAGCAAAACAGAGACGAATCGATATGGAAGTCATAGAGAACGAAAGCTTCAGTCAACTCGAATCAATTAAAGAAGCATTAGTGAAAGCAGAAGAGACTTGGAACAGTTCTAAGGAACTACTGTAATTTATAAATAGTATATAACACATCATTGTAGTAAGACTACGGTAAACCTACGATAGAGGAAGAAAAATGCAAGACGATTCTATGGAAAATCCAGAGGCAAACTCTGGTGAAGAAACGACTTCTAAAAAGAAGACAGAGAAGTCAAAGAAGACTTCGAAGAAAGTAAAGGATGAACTCTTAGTGAAAAACGCTATTGAGGTCAACCCCAAACTTGAAGAAGCTCCAAATAAGACAGTAGTTTTGGGTTGGGGCAGAATGAATCCAATTACTGTTGGACACGAAAAGCTAGTCAACAAAATCAAATCTGTTGCAAGATCAGAAGCGGCAACACCGCTGATCTACGTTTCTCACAGTCAAGACGCTAAGAAAAATCCTCTAGATTACGATGATAAAATTATGCTTGCAAAGAAAGCATTCGGTAATATCATCGTAAAATCCAATGCCCGCACTATCATCCAAATCATGCAAGAGTTGCAGAAGAAATTCTCTAAGGTAATTCTTGTTGTTGGTCAGGATAGAATTAAACAGTTCGATGATCTGTTAAACAAGTACAACGGTAAAGACTATAACTTTGATAAAATCTCTATTGTATCTGCTGGTGATCGTGACCCAGATTCAGAGGGAGTAGAAGGCATGTCTGCTTCTAAAATGAGAGCCGCAGCCTCTCAAGGTGACTTCAAAAAATTCAAAACTGGTTTGCCTCGAAGACTTCAAAATGATGCTCAAGATGTGTATGACATGGTACGTGGCGGCATGAAGATTGCCGAAATGATGGAACAGCTTGAAGAAGCATTGACGATGCAACAAAGGCGCCAAAGATCAATCACAATGCGTAAATATAAGTCAAAGATTGCTCAAGGTCGTAGACGTATGGCTAAAAAAGCCGCTACTATGGATAAGTTAAAGTTACGTGCTAGAAAAGCTGCCATCAAAATTATTCGCAAGAAAGTCGCAGGCAAGAAAGGCGAAAACTATAACAACTTATCTCCTTCTGAAAAAATGCTTATCGACAAACGTGTTTCTACTAAGAAGGGCGCAATCGACCGAATAGCAAAGAAGTTATTGCCTAAAGTTAGAAAAGCAGATTTAGCAAAACTATCTGGTAAAAAGAGTGTGAACGAAGAGTTTGAATCGTTCTTAGTTAATGATGAGTTTTCTACTCTTTTTGAAGAGCCTACTGTGGGTCAAGATCCAGATATTAAGGATAGAAAAGGCACACAGCCAGCTGTATATCATAAAGGTCTAGCCAAGTCTACAAAAACAAAGCGTGATGCACACTTTAAAAAGGGCGCTAAAATGGATGACGATAATCCAGATGCGTACAAGCCAGCGCCGGGTGATGCAGAAGCAGAGACCAAGCCATCAAAGCACACTAAGCGTTATCATCAAATGTTTAATAAAGAAGGTCAAATTAAATTAGATCGCCGCTTTCGTGCATTTCGTGTCCGCAAAGAAGAGGCATTAAACGAAATCTCTATCAACACTGATGCCGAAAAAAGATTGAAGCGCCAACACAAAGACGAAAGACAGAATTTGTCTAAAGAGCATGAGCGTGAAATGGACGCTCTACTTACCAGAGAATTACGCAAGAAGATTACAAGTATCAACAAAGAAGAGTTTGATACAGACAAAGCACTTATCGATTTCATCGAAGAAACTACAAACGACATCTACGAGCAAGTAACTCTTGATGAAGCAAAGGGTAATGAGGGCCTCAAGAAGAAAGCAGAGAAGTCTGGAATGCCACTAGGCATTTTACGTCAAGTCTATAATAGAGGTATTGCCGCTTGGAGAACTGGTCACAGACCAGGAACTACTCCACAACAATGGGGCTTTGCACGTGTTAACTCTTTCATTACTAAGTCGTCCGGCACATGGGGTAAGGCAGACGCAGATTTAGCCGCTAAAGTGCGTGGCAGTGCTAAAAAAGAAGAAGTTGAATTAGAAGAGAAGTTAAAAGTATCTGACGGACTCGGTGCTTGGATCGATGACTTTAAGAAGTCAGATGCTCCTCAGTTTGCAGGTAAGTCAGATAAGAAAAAACAGCAAATGGCTATAGCCGCATTCGTAGATGCTGGTGGTCAACTGAATGAATTCACTCGTGGAATTTTGGGAATGACTGAAGGCGCAGGTTCAGCCGCACAACGTGCCGCAATCGCTATATCTAAGAAAGCAAAAGCTGGAAAGCCTGGATACGACAGCGAGGGTAAATCTTTGAAAGAAAAAGATGATGATCCTTGTTGGGACTCTCATGAGCAAAGAGGCATGAAAAAGAAGAACGGTAGGCTAGTCCCTAACTGTGTGCCTAAAAACGAAGAAGTTGACATCGATAATATGTTCGAAGAGTTCGTAGAGAGTAAAGAAGCATCAGAAGGATATGTAGTAAACAAAGTTAAGTCTGTTACAGTTAATAAAAAGGCATATCAACACGCACTGAAAACATTAAAAGATTTGATTACTCGTAAGAAGAAAGAAGCTGGC
>CENI01002491.1_pt1 | contig 13417 bp, 16 predicted proteins | sample 530161 | NCBI WGS metagenome assembly CENI01 (sample SAMEA2591107, study PRJEB7988) | marine metagenome | isolation source: saline water (ENVO:00002010), including | reverse complement strand
ATCACGCATAATGTCTAACTTATCATCTGCAACTCGTATTCTTTCTTTACCAGCAGATTCAGCGTCTTCACGTTGCATTCTTTCTAAATCAATGTTTTGTTCAAACTCTTCACGTTTTCTTTGCTCTTCTGTAGCAAACTCTTGACTTCTACGTTGAATATCCATGGCACGCATATCTAACTCTTGTTGTTTCAATTGCACTAATGGGTCTGGCTTCTGATTACCCATCTCTAAGTTAACCAGTTCTTCAGTTAACTGAGTTATAGTCTCTGCTACCATAGAATCAAATAAATGTTTGAATCCTTCTGGGTCTCTTTGTGCTAAATCCATTATTTCTGGTTTAGTATCTACAATTTGTTTTACTTGTGCGGTAGCTTTAAATGATATGTGTTCCGATACGTGTCCTTGTAACGCAGCATACACTGCAGGATTTGCTTGTACCATTCTTGATTGCATAAACTTAGTATGTGCTAAAATATGAGCATCATGATTTTGGAATGGAAAAGCAGTTAACATTTCCCCACGAAGTGCAGCTGCATTTTCAAGACCAGGGTCTCTTGGTACAGGTTGTGGGGCTGGTTTTAATAAAGACTCTATGTCTTTAGTGCCTAATGCCGCATACACTCTACGATACGCTTCATGCACGTTATGTAGTTGCGGGTTAGAAGTAGCTATTTGTAATTGAGTTTGAGCTAACGTAACTCTTTGTGTCATTGAAAAGATGTTAGGGTCTGCGACCGGTAATACATCTACTTCAGGACTAAAATCCATTTGTTTAATCATACGTTCTGCGTTATACACCGCATACGGATAAATTGGTGGTAAGTAGGTAGAAAATACACCACTTAATAATCTAAACTCTTGACGCATTGCGTAATAACATCTTTTGTGTATTGCACTCATGACCCGTGAGCCGCGTTCCAAGAGAGCTACTGTTGTACCCACGGCTCTATTTTTACCATCTTCGCCCACTTGCATGTCAGCAATAGCCGCGAATCTTTGACCAGCTTGCACGACAAAACCTAGTAATTGAAACAACGTTTGACTTGGTTCTTTAAATGGTAATATTTGAAATTGATCTTTGATATTTCCACCGGGTGCATCTACGTCTCTAAATTCACCTGGTTGAAATGGTTGATCCTCGTCACGTATGCGTAAGCCTCTTGCTTTAAAGCCAGCTGGTAAGTTAGACAAGGTTCCCGCATCAAGGAGCTGTCTAAGAGAAGCAGTAGCAGTTTTACTTAATCCACCAATCATGTGAATTAAACCAAATCCATAGAAACCTAGACCTGGCAAAAACTTGTAATGTACAAAAAATTCTTTACGTTTAAATAATTCATCATTAGGTTCATAGTTTCTGTAGATAGATAAAATCTCTCTTGAGCCTTCATCTAAAGTTACAATATAAGGTATCTTAACATTTTTCTTGTCGCTTTCAGATTCTTCTAAATCTAAATCAACGTGCATTTCTAAAACATTAAACTGATAATCTTTGTCCATGTCCCCGCTTGCGCTTACCCCACCTAATTCGTCATACTTGTCTTGCACTGAACTATCATCAGTGCGGCTAGGTAATATGTCTACGTCACGATAAAAACCCACTTGTTGTTTTTTAAGAATATCATTCTCACTCATACGTACTAGGTGTGTAATTCGTTCACAATCATTTAGATCAGTTGCATAATAAGGCACTACTAAATCTTCTGCAGGAACAAACTTAGATACTGCTCGTTGCATAACGTCATCGTAGTAAACTTTTTTAAATGCAGATCCAGCAAGGGGTAAATAAAACAATAACTGATCAAACTCTGGAGTATACTCTTCCATCTTCTCAGTAATCATGTAATTCATAAATTCTTGCACACGGTCTGCTTGTGCTTCTTTCTCTGGAGTAACAGAACCCACTATTTTAGTGTTTACTGGACCATCTGAAGGTAATAATTCTTTGTAAGCTTGAGCTTGAAACTGCGTAACGGCTTCGGCTAACATTGGGTGAGTCACAGAACTGGCACCTAGAAACGGGCCACTTTCATTATTGTACTTGAACCCCAATAAATCTAAACCAGAAGTGTAAGATTTCTCCCAATCACTTCTAGATTCTTTATCTCTTCTATAGTCTGCTAACAATTCACCAGCCATACTAGCTAGTTCACGCTCATCCATATTTTCTGCAAGATTAGCATAAAACTCTTGAGCCTCTTCTTGAACTTGTTCTTCATCAACAGACTCATCTGTAATCTCTACATCAACAGGTTCAACAGCATCTAGTTCTTCTTGAGTTATTTCAATATTATCTTCAACGGCCATATTTATGTTACCTTTGTTTTTTTATTTCTACCTAGTTTACACTTAACTTGCACATATTTCCCTTTTTTTAATTTTGGCATAGACGCATCAATTTTTTTTATAGAAGTACTAAAAATATCGTATGCTGGATTTTTATCTTTATAAGCAGTTTTAAAAGCTTTGTTTTTTGCTTCTATTTTGCTAATTAAATCAGGATTTTTTCTTTGATACGCATCTATACTTTTCTTTATAGATAAAGGATCTACCTTTTTACCATACTCTGCCATAGCTTTTTTTACTAGCTGTTTGGTTACTTTGGATATGTTTTGTGCTTTTGTCGCCATATTATATAAAGTTTACCACTTAAATATATCTACCACTAGTCCACCTTTAGCCTTATACTGCTTGACAGGTAATTCTTTCATGTTTTTAGGTACCTTGATAGCTATGCTTTTGTAATATAAGTTAGCATCTATTTCAAACATATCTACAAACTGATTTGTATTTGCACCATAAACTTTTGCCCATAGAGCTCTTTCTTCAGGTGTAGCAAAAGCCGCTTCATGTTGAATATATTTTTTAGGATCTAACCCTAAATCTTTATACAAGTCTTCATTTCTTTCATATCTTAATATTTTATAAGGTTTTTTAGGATCTGATTTAGCCACATCAATTTGCATAACTTCTGTGTTATATCTTTTAGCTAAATCTTCCATCTCTTTGACCATGATTGATTTTTGTTTTGCCATTGCTTTGCCGTCATAAGGCACTTCTTTCATCACCCCGTCTGTTCCATCGAACACTTTTGTCTGACCAGGAAATCCTGATTTCCCGTCTGCGGTGCCGTAAAATTTAAAGTTCCCTGCGGTAGAACCCCCTTTAATATAGCCCCTTAGATGATGTACATATTCAGTTGGGTTTATAGAAATATAGTCTGCATCTAAGTCTGCAGCATTTCTTAACATTCTTTTTAACGCATCGTTAGACCAATCGTCAGCCTCTTTTAAAGGCATAAAGTGTGCCACATCATCTTGTAAATAAAGTTTTTCTATAGCTTGTTGAGGTGTGGGATTAACATTATCTAACTCAAATCGTTTAATAAGATCTGTTCTTGCTTCTACAGCTTCTTCAAGAGCCCTACCTTTTAATCCTTTTTTAAAAGGCTGTCTTTTAAGTTTTTCAATCGTGCTTTTAGCAACTTTATCATTAAATACTTTTTTTACATTTTCTAAATCTCTATATTTTCTTTCGTCGTCTGGAGTAATACGAAAAGCTTTTTCATTAATACTAATTTGTTCATCTAGGGCTGCACGTATCTGATCTTTGTATAGTCTACCATCAAAATCAGAATTGACCGGACTAATTCTTGCTCGCTCTGCAGGCTTACCATCTAAAGCTTTTACTAATTTCTGTGTATTTTGTTGTGGGCTTTGTAGCTCATCAATTGCTAACGTTTTTTTACCATCCATAGTTGATCTTTTACCAAATCTTGTCCAGTAAAGTATATCAATATTACCGCTAATTGTTTCCGGAGCATAACCTGCTAAGTTGTCGTAGTGATTAGGCGTCCAACCTTTTTTCATTTGCGTTCTCTCACTTACAATACTATTTTTTGGAAAGTAAATATTATCTTCATAATAAGATTCAGGTGCGTACATACGGTAACCCGTTTGTGTACCAAACTGTGGTAATTGTTTATTTTCACGTCCTCTTGATACGCTTTTAGTTATGTCGTTAAATTGTATATATACTTTTTTTTCATTTTCAAGTATGTTATCTAATCCTTGTAATCCATTATCAGTAGTAAAAATAGCTCTGTTTTCAGGAGCTAAGCTATTAATAGCACTTTTAACTTCTAATACATTGTTAGTAAAATCTCTGTCTAGAGTAGAGTCACGACTATCAAAAAAGTTATGATGATCTGCTGTTTTTTTTCTTAAATTTAATAATTTATGAGCTAGTTGTTGATTTCTATTTTTTAAATTACCTACACCACTTGCTGGGTTTAATACTCTAGCTAACACTGTACCTAACTCTGATGAAGCCGGGTCTGCTGAATTACCTAAATCAGCTTCTTTAAATTTTCTAGCTATGTTTACAAGTGCTTCCTCATAAGTGCTATCTGCTGTTTCGTTTAATTTATCTATTCTTTTAATAGAATCAAAAATATCTTGCGGTGTTTCTAAACGCACTCTTTTAATTTTGTTAACAGGAGAATTAGTTATCATCTCAAGTAAAGTATTTTTTGAAACAGTAGCGTTGTTGTCTTGAGCAAACTTTAAAAAACCATCTACTAAATTGCCTTGGTTATCATATCGAGCAATGTTTAAATCATCTAGTTCTTCTTTTTTAAAATTAGCTTTAAACTTAGATCTACCGCCAGCTTGTTTAATAAACTTTTCTGTCATCTCACCACTTAAAGCTTTGTTGTTAGAAAATAAATTAGCCCACTCACCTGCGGGTAGATTTTTTTTACTAGGGTGTAGGGCAACAAAATCAAACAAAGCAGACCCACCAGAGGGTAAAGTCTGACCTGTGCCATTAGTTAAAGGGTTATCTAAAACAACGCCTTTAAGTTTTTCTAATTGAGCACGTTCTTCTCCTAGTATTTTACGGTCTAAGACCATTTCTTTTTTTTGTATTTTAGCTAAATCGTTTTTTATAATTTGAGGTTCTGAAAATTGAGGGGCTTCTTTTTGTACAACCTTACTGGCTGCTTTGACAACAGGACCCACCCCACGAATTTTAGAAAAAAGAGCAAGCGCCCCAATGCCAAGACCAGTTCCACCAAGAACCTTTAACTTATCTTGTGTGTCCTGACTCAAGCCAGGTGATTTTATTTCTGTTTCGGCCATGACTAATAGTACCTATATTCTTTAGGGGGACGATCTTCATCATCTTTATAGTCTGAGTATAACTCAACAAAGTTCCCTTGTCTGTACCTTAGTATTGCTTGAGTCGTGGAATCTACATAGTCATCATTAGCCCCATGTGGAAAAGCGGCACATTCGTCAATGACGTCTTCCGCAAATTTTTCCCCATACGGATACCACACGGCACCACTTTCAAAGACCGGGGCACAACTGTTGACTCTGGTGTGTTTATCATTACCTCGGGTTGGTGTGAATGGGACCACCGGAATACCCATACGTCGAAACTCTTGAGTCAGTGGTTCACCACTCGCTTTCTGCTCAACAATAATGGTTTCGGGCTCCCAATACTTTTGAGCATCTAGAGCTACTGCTTTTAATTCAGGAAAATCATATTTACCACGAATCGCATCTAACAAAATAATATTCGGAGCACCACCTTCTTCTGGAAAAAATACTCCCCAAGTGGTAATGGCAGAATAGTCTGCCGTTTCTTTTTTAGAAAACGCCGTATCATAACTTTGAATAACATGTTGTAGTTGAGGTAAAGTTTCATGTTCCCACGGCAGCCACCAGTCACGTTTAAGTATCGCTCCTTCCTCACTCGTTGGTTCTTGCATATATTGTGCTGACCAGTTTCGAATTGGTATAGAGGCTTTAATTTTTTCTAATTCTTCTAGCTCCCAATATTCAGGCCAGACTGGGTTCCCTGAGTCGAGGATCGCGGGAAAGGAAACTTGTTTCCATGTATCTGCTTTAGGTTCAGTTTGAGCCTTCAAGAGCCTTCCTGTTAAATCATCCTCGGCCCAACGAGTCATAACCACTAGAATCGAACCGCCTGGTTGTAAACGTTGTCGGGGTCCTGAAGTGTACCAATCGTACGCACGCTCCATCGCAGTATCGGACATTGAGTCTTGTTCCGTGTGTGGGTCATCGATAATCAAGAGATCCGCACCACGACCCGTGATTGACGAACCAACACCAGCAGCGTAATACTCACCACCTTGATTGGTTTCCCAACGACCTTTTGCTTTAGAATCTTCACGCAATTTAACGTCACCAAATATTTGTCTGTACTCTGGAGAATCAATAATGTTACGAACCTTAGCTCCGAACCTTGCTGCAAGTTCTGTATTGTGAGACACCTGCATAATTTTTAATTTTGGATACTTACCAATAATCCAAGCAGGGTAGTACACCGACGCAAACTCAGATTTAGTATGTCGTGGAGGCATATTTATAATGAGCCTCCCTTTTCTTTGTGCAGCTATATCAGTAAACTCTTTTGCTATGATTTGATGATGGCCCCACTTTTTTGGATCTTTAGATTTTCTACAAATAAAATCGGGCCAGACCTCTTGAACAAATGCTAAAAAATTATCCTGACAAAGCTTAATGTGTTGTATCCAAAGCTTTTCGACTTGGAGCCTTAATTGTTCAGTCGTCATCAGTTCCGTTTGCATCTAAGTATTATAACGATAACTAGACGTTTTACCAGTGTGTGCATCTATGTAACTTGCGACTTTAGCTGTCGGGCAAACTGCATAGACGGCAAAAAATAACGGGAAAAGATGAAAGTAGAATAGAAAAAGGCTCACGAATGAGCCTTGTAAATGCTGGTAAAAAGTGGCAAAGATGGTTAGCTCAAACTCTGATTAAAAACTAACCACCTTGTGCCAAAACTAACTAATCATTAGAATTATTTAAGTCTTGTAGATTATTGTTTTCCGATAAAAGTTTTTCTTTTATAGGTGTAACAATACTATCTACTTTCATCATTAAATCCCTTGATTGAGCAGAATTTGGATATTTCAATAAACTTTCCATTATCACTTTTTCTAATAAGCTAGTGATAGCAACATAGTTTAATTGGTCGTCTTGAATGACACCTTCTACAGATGTATTGTTTTCTCTTAATTGACTTTCAACGAATGTTGTCAAATCAAAGTTATCATTATTATTTGGCATTTTATTTTTCCCAATGTTGATTAAAATTATATTACCCTCTTATTATGGACTTATGGATATTAATTGCAAGTGTTTTTAAAAAATAATCTATTGTTTTTAAAAACTTGATTGCTGAGTTTCCCTGGCCGAGTTTTCTTAAAGAACACCTAAAATAAAAAAAACGTTAACGATATCGGGAAAATCTAAAAATAACGAGCTTCTTATTTGCGATATTTCAACTTTCGGTATACTAGACTACCTCGAAAATTTTTGTTTCTTAACCCAAGAGTAAGTTTTCCCGATCCGCACCGCGGTTTTCTTTAATAGGCACAAACTTAAAAAAAAACGTCAACGATATCGGGAAATTCTAAATAAAGTCGGATATCAAAACAAATAGCAGTAGCCACAATATCCAAAATTGCGGAAATAGTAGCCCGAAGGCTACTAATATAAGATACTCCACTAAATAAACACTTTTGAATAGTCAGAGTTTAAGAGTTTACGCACGATTTCGGCTGTAACTTTGATTTTGTCAGGTTGAGTGACCATATTACAACTACCAATGATTTGTGCAATTTGATTAAAAGACATTTCTTTTGCAAGTTTTGAAATTAAGTTAAACATTTCTGTATCATCAACCAAGTGTTCCGCAACTTTTAGTTCTTCATAGCTATCAAAACCTTTAAAGGCTGTATAACAAGTATTATTTTTCATGATGTTCCCCAATGTTTTTTAAATACAACCCATTTTGAGCTTTTTTGCTGGAAATGTCAAATTTTTGACGCTCTTATTTGCGATATTTCAGCTTTCAAGGTACTAGACCATGCCGATTTTTTTAACTTGACGCTTCAATTTTCCGGTTCTGGCGCAGGACCGGCGTTCTTTAATAGGCAATCCAGTAAAAAAGGCGATGACCATGTCGGGAGTTTCTAATAAGACTGTCCAAACTTCATCTTTTCCGTGAAAAAAACAACTGCAGTGCGGATCGGGAAACTTATAACAAGCAGCTTAGTAAAAAAGGCGAGGATCGCAACGGGAGTTTTCCCGCACCGCGGAACCTGGAGGGCTTCTTTTATATGCAAATCAATAATTTATAGACGTTTCTTGCATCGGGAAATTCTAGTCCAGGCGCAGGGCTTCAGGTCATAGCTGAAAACCTTGTACCTAGTGCATAGTGCCAAGACCATTTATTATTTTCCCGCACCGCGCGCCGCTCGATTTATTAATAAGATTAATTTTTCATTAAAAACGTCAGACGTAACGGGAGATTCTGCAATTAGGTGCAAGGCTCTCGAATCACGGACTTCTAGAAGTTGGAGAGCGCACTGCGAGGCATGGAAATTAAGAATAAAAGACTGACCACCAACTTGTTTATGTTTAATGTGCCAATTAATTTGAAACTTGGAAAGGTTGCAATTCTTAACCTCATTGGCTTTTAATTCTATCCAAAAAGAATGACCAGTTACACATGCATAAATGTCAGGAATTCCGTTGATTGTAGAGGATTCTATACGAGTTAAAAACCAATTTTTTTTCTTCTTCTGAATCAGGTTAAGTCTTTTCCAAATTTTTGATTCTGTTAGCTTCATTTATCAAAAAAAAATCCCTGCACGTAAGAGCAGGGATATAAGTGTGAGCTATGTGTAGCTCGAGGATTATATCAATGTCTACCTCAATGCTACTACCCCACCATAAAATTTTCAACCTGTTTAAGAATTTTTTGCATAGCCGCTTTTTTAGTAGCTGACTCAATAACTTGGTAAAAATCTTCTACATCAATAAATTTATTATGATGTACCCACCTTGTATTATCAACCATAATACGCAGGTCTTGGGCATTAAACCCATACTCAATATATCCGTCTACAGCTTGATAAAAATTACCGTTAATTAAACTATCACAAATTTCGTCAAACTGCTCTTGAGTTCTATAAGAATGTAAATTATTTGTCATTAGAAACCCCCTCATCATCTATTATCTCTACACCCCATGTATCAAGCATAATATCTCCACTTGTAGCTAACTCAATAGCATTTTCGTAGTAATCGTCATTGTCTTTTATTTCAACATCTTTATAAACTCTTACCAATATATATTCTTTACTCATTATTCCCCCTATGCTATGCGAAATCCGCCAGACTCACCGCAAAATACAGTGAATTCTTTGACGTTTTGCTCGTTAAAATTATAATTTGCCATTGGATTAAGACTATCCATTAATGAATGAAATTTTTCTTTATCCTCTTCTGAAAATTTGTTTTCGTTTTGTTCGTACACTATACGAAAACCTAAGGCATTTCCGTCAGAGACAAATCTTTCGTCATCACCACTGGTGTACTTATCAATTAAAAAAGTTATATCTTTAACAAATGATTTATTTTCTTTTAGTGCTTTCGCTTTCATAATTTCCCAGTTCTTTTGATGTGTGGCAACGTGACCTTTTTGTATTAAAATTTTTAAAGTACTTGCTATTCTATCCGCAACATCTCCTTTAACTTCATACAAATCATTAGATGACCATTGTATTTCTTCTTCTTCTGTTTTTATTTCTCCCGTATAGTCTTTAATGTAATCTACTAACGGATGCCAATGCCAAATATTATTATAGAAATAAATACCTTTGTTAATTTTTTGCGTATCTCTATATGCTTTCATTAATTTAGCTCTAACTTCGTGTTCTAGCTTTTCAAATTTTCCAAAAAACTCTTTTGTGCCAAATTGGTGTATATCAATACCCTGTTCTTTAAAATCTTTGGCGAATGATGTGTCTTTGAATTGTGGCTTAACGCCTATTAAATCCATACCCATAATGATTTCCCAATGTTGTTTAATATGAATACTCATAATAGCAAATATTCAACTATATACAAGAAATTATTGTTTTTAAAAAATCCTTGACAGTTTAAATTTCCAGCGCCAGAACCGGGCCGGAAGCCTATTATTCTTAATAATTTAAAAAAAACGTGATCCATATCGGGAAATTCTAGAGTTGACATACCCTAATTAATCCTATGTAATTATATGTATGGACCAAAAAATAGACAAATACGGTAACTTAACCATATCTCTTTTTGATATTTGTGATCAACAAGACGATGCTAAATTTATTTACTTTTATTTAGGGCTAGACAAATCTATTAAGAAAGTTATTGAAAATGCTTTTTATACAGCTTATACCAAAAAACTATTAGATAAAGAACACCCTGAAATAATACATCATGAAGAAAACGGGTTGACACATATTGAAGTACACCCTAACGATATAGTAAGAAATATAGAGATAATTAAAAAAATACTGTTTGTAGAAAATACGTCTATTGTGGTTGAAGATGAAAACGAGTAAATATCCGCTTTATATAATAGTTTGGAAAGATCACACTGGAGACAGTTCATGGAAAAGTATCGAAGAAATAACAAAAGAAAAATATGTCCTCGCTTACAGTATTGGGTATTTAATACACAAAGATAAAGAATGTATAAAGCTATGTAATACATACACTTCAGATGACGGCTGGGGTGGTTTAGATCTTATTTTAAAATCATGTATTGTCGAAATGTATGAATTAGAAATTCTAGATTAATCTTTAACTTCTGCTTGTATTATTACAGTATTAGCTCCAACTTTATCTTCTAGCTCTTTTAATCTAGTTTCCAGTTGATCTCTAGACATACCTTCTAATGTGCTATGTGTTATTTCTTTCTTATCTACGTATTGACCAGCTAATTGACCAGACCTGAATTCTGCGTTAATAGCTGCAGTGTATTGACCTTTTTGTTCACTACCATCTCTTAATCTTTCTAAAGTTTTATATCTTCTAAGTTTGTCTTTTTCATATTTATCTTGTTCTTCACTTAATTTCATCTCTAAATATCTGCATATATGGGGGCTTATTGTAGGACTGGTTAACTTACTGGCTAAGGCCATAGCTGAATTATCAGTTTTTGAGCTATACCCTGCTTTTATTAAAGCGTCTTTTTTAGATATAGTTCCCCAATTCGCAACTAAAATATGTACAAAAGTTTTTTGCTTTTCTGTTAAGTCTTGAGTAGATCTAATTGTTTTTGGTTTTTGTGGCATACTATTCTCCTGTATTTAGTATAATGCAATTCCTTAGAAATAAAAAATATAAAATAAAATCGCAAGGTTCAGTCCTCTCTTTCCTATTTTTTAGGAAGTTTTCCTAGTTTATTCCTAGTTTATTCCTAGTTTGTATTCTATATAAGCCTATTAGTATGCTATTTTTCCTGTTTTCCTAGAATATTTGTTAATTTTACACTTTTTTTAAAAAAAAGTTCTAAGTAACTGCATTATAGAAATTGACTATAACTACAACAATGTTATTATATTGTCACTGAGTACGTGATTCTCTTCCCCCAATGTTGATTGTTCACGTACTCTTTAAATTATCTTAGATGTAAAAACAGTAGTTACAAAATAATTCGGAGTGGTAAGTATTTCTTCTCTTAATTTTTTTGTTTCTCTACGCAACTTTTTCTTTGCTTCTAAACTATCTAAATAACCAATTTGTCTATACATTTTGTTATATTTATGCCACATTAATTGTCTTTTTGTAAACCTAACAATTCTGTTATTTAAAGCTTTTTTGTAAGAACTGATAACTGATGCTGAATCTATGTCAGCACAAGTACACACCTCATCAAAATTAGACCTGGTATCTAGTATCCAATTATGTGCTTTTAATTTTATTAATGAGTTTTTTCTATCGGAATTAATTATTAAAGTGTCTTCTACAGCATTGGTTAAAACAGACCGCCAAAGTTTTTTTTCACAACTTATATTATCGTCGCTTAAAACATCTCTTGACATTTTAAAACCTAAAGTTTGTAAAACTTCTGCAGATAAGTTACTCATAATCAATGACCATACATTTTAATTAATGTAGATAACATTTTTTCATACATAAGTAAAGTTTGAGCATTGTGATTAGATTTGCAACTTAAATATTCACTGTAAAGCGTTTCAAATAAATAGTTTTTTGCATCATGATCCATTTTTGAAATGTCAATAAGGTCAATCTGGTCTATGGTTATACCTAAAAGATCTTCCCAGTCTATGTTTTTTCCTGACATGGATCAGTTATATCATCTTCTACAGTAATATCCAACAACTCATATCCACTGTGCCCGGTGCCGCCACACGTTTGACATAACATAATCCCTTTTCTGATCTCAAATACATTACTTGGTAGTGCCTGGTCCTTGTTCCGTGTTCCTTCACCCGAACAACCATCACACAATATGTATTTTTTTATGATCGCCATTTTTTCTCCTTTTTACTATAAAATTGCCTTTTCCGTAACTCTTTCATAATACCTGATTTTTGCACAAGTCGTGCAAATCTTTTTAACAGGTTATCAAAAGTTTCGTTTCTTTTTAAACTAACCCTGGGCATTGAAGTCATCTATTAGATTTTTTCTAAAAGATTCCTGGTCAACACCACTAGTAACAGCTAATTTTTTTATTTCTTCATCTAACATTTTAGTAATCTGTGCTGCGGGTCCACGGTAATTGTGTTTACTTACCGCTTTTAATAACATATGATCTTCAACCTTAACAGCCACACTCTTCCATTTTGTTGCATCCATTTAATAACTCTCCGTAAAATTAATCATGACAAAAACAAGTTTCTTGGTTTGATTCGTCGTCGTCAAATAGGTCGCCTTGGTTTTTTGTGTTGTTTAGCAAAGATTGATAGTTTTCTCGGTCTTTTCTAAAAAAATGCACCATGTTATCACTACCTATTTTCTTGCTTTCTTGTTCGATCCACCAATCTGCCAGTTCCGGTTTTAGTTTCATCATATTTTGTATTGTTTTAGCTCCTTTTAAAAAGCATAAATCACAATTACCATATGGTGTCTTACCGCCATTGTTGATTAGTTGTAAATCAAAATCATTATTTGTCCAAAAATTAAAAACGTCTTTGACTGTAGCCTTTGCTTCATACAACGGTGCCTCAGTATCCCAACGTTCTTTTGCGTTAGCTCTTTCTAACCTGGCCACTCGATGTGGCTCATCATATCTTAATCCAATGTAATTGTTCCAATGTTCAAAGCCCAGTTCTTGCATTAAAAACGCTTTCATAGGCTTTATCTTTAAATAACTGGTACAGTACCGTGTTACGGGGTTCGGTAAAAATTGTTTACTATCAATGAGTTGTCCATAAGGCTCCCCGTTTCTCGATGCAGTTTCATACGTAACCACACGATACTTGTGTTCTTGTTCTAAGTCACATTCAATCCAGTGAATAGGTACGTTCCAACGTATCGAACATTCATTTACAAAATCCAAAGTC
>CENI01008392.1_pt1 | contig 13460 bp, 13 predicted proteins | sample 530161 | NCBI WGS metagenome assembly CENI01 (sample SAMEA2591107, study PRJEB7988) | marine metagenome | isolation source: saline water (ENVO:00002010), including | reverse complement strand
TACAGATCTGGAGCTTATGTATTTAAACCAATAAAACAAACCCATGTATTTATAATCCTGTACAAGCTTGTACTCTATTCTACAATCCTCGAAGAGATTAAACAGAGAGAAGGGGATGCCTTCTTTTTTAAGCTCATGTATAAAGCTCTTATCTCTGGTGGTGTACATAGCATGTCCTACTTCATGCCTTAAGACCTGCTTAAGACCTGCAGTGAATAGCTTATCATTCACTGCTCCAGAAGCCTTAAAACATAAGTCTAAAAGCTCGCTTAATTGGGTGTAAAAGATAATCCTATTAATGGTCTTATCGAAGTAATAGCACGCTGTACCTTTACCCTCTTTAATCCTTACAGAGAATCTCTCTTTAAGCACAAGAGATGCATGGTACAGAATGCCTCCTTTACGATGCAGTGTGCATTTCATGCTAGCAGACCTGCATGCAGATCTTAAGCAGTCTCTAAATATGTATTTTAAACTTCTCATGTTAAACTCCTGCTGTGACGTTATTAGTGAACTCTTCGCATATTTTAGCATGCGATGCGATGGAGTCTGGGACATAATCCCCTGTGTCCATGTCCCATAAGCACGAATGAGAAGGAGTAAGAGATGCTATCTCCTGCGCAATCCCTCTAACGTCTCTGGAGACTCTAAGAGCGTCTTCTAGATTGCGAAAATCCCAAGCTACAAAGATCGCCCCAGACTTCTGGAGATCTCTGGTCTTAGACATAGCTTTAGCGAATGCCTTGCAGAATGTCTTCAAGCCTTTAGGATCTACTTTGTAGGATTCCATAATAGCATTACAGATCTGCTCTGCTATAGCTTCTGAAAACTCGATTCTGTATTTTCTAAACCTACTCCAGAATGCTCCTATTGGTTGCTCTGCTGTAAGATTTGCTCCACAAATAATATGCAGGTTCTCTGTAGGGCATTCTATAACTTCAAGGTTTCCCTTTTCTGTCTTCTTAGTGGTAAGGCTGTACACTGTACCAGAAGACTTCTTTACTCCCTGTAGGAAGGTAAGAAGGAATGCTTGCGTGTTTTCGCTCCATCTTAGCACTTCATCTAAGAAGAGTAACACTGTCTTACCAGAGGAAGCTTCTCTGACTGCTTGTGCTAGCTTACCATCTGGAGTAACGAAGCCTCCCTTCTCGCTATCTGGAGAAGGAGAGCCTTCTAGTCTATCTATTTCATCAATAGCTCTGCTACAGCCATGTTCTAAGAAGAGATCATAGGTCTGACCTACTTCCCTTACTGCATGTGACTTGCCAAAGCTAGGAGGAGATAAAAGCATTAGCTTAGTATCATTAGCTTCTCCTGCTTTGTAGAAGCGCAAGCACTCTGTAACAATAGCATTTTTACCTGCTTTAGCTTTAGCATGTACTGCTACTCTCTTTAATGTCTTAGGAGTAGCCAGAGCATCTTCTAGTAGCTCTTCCATCTTATCGACTTTATTAGCTACTGTAGACACTGCTTTATTAATCTCCTTTTTAACTTCCTCCATATCTACAGATGCAGGTTGCTCCTCTTCACTTGCTATTACTTCAGCTAGCTCCTTCATAAGAGCTTCCTTTCTACTTAGATGGCTACTTACTGCTTCCGATGTAGTGCGCTCTGCTACATATGGTTCTCCCATAGCACTTGCACTAATAGCATCTAAACACTGCTTTTTATTTAGCATCGCTGTATTACTAGCAGACATGCCATGAAGTTTGCCTTCTTTAATAAGAGTGCGAACAGTAGCGCGCAACTCTGGTACATTTAATGTATTATAATCTTCCATATTGTTTTTATTAATTTGAGTTAATCTACGCTTTTAAGAATGAGCGTAGATCTTCCATAAATATTAATGCATGCTATATTGCAACCATATAATGCAAGCCTGCTACAATCTACCCTGCATGCCCTGCACTGCTTTTTTCTGCCTTGATTTTACAGCATGCTATTTTTCAAAAAATCCCAGAAATTTTCTGCAGCCCTGCACAACCGGGAGGATGCTATATGTATATATTAACGAAATAGCACGATAAACAGGCGGTCGAACCGGGTTCTGGCGGTGCAGCCGGGCGTTGTCTACCGGGGTGATCCTGACATATTTGTAAATAGCACGCAAAAAACAGGCAGTTTGTCAGGGTCTACCGGGCAAAACCTACGGCTTACCGGGCAAAACCTGCGGTTTACCGGGGGTTTTTGTTGACATATATGTAAATAGCACACAAAAAAAACCTGTGCAGCAGCAAAAAAAATTTTACTTTGACCCAGTCATAGCAAGTAAACATGGGCTAAGAGAGGCGGTTTTATACGAATACATCAGGTACTGGTGCGAAAGAAACAGTGTTACCGGGCGAAACAAGCGTGACGGATATTACTGGACGTATGGCTCATCGAACGAACTTGCAAAGACAATGTCTTTTTTAAGTCCAAAGCAGATTTGGCTTGGCATTAAGTCATTGGAGAGGCAGAATCTTATTGAGATTGGGCGGTTCAACCGAAAGAAATATGACAGGACAGCATGGTACAGAATCAAATAAGCCTTTTCCCATTTGGGAACACCAATACCAATTAATATATTTAACCCATTATTATAAGTCTTAAATTTAATATTAACTAAATATAATACAATGCACATATACGACTACTCAGATAAAGAAAAACCTGTACTATCAAAAATAGAGACAGTTACTAAAATTAAAGAAATGCCTTGGATGTATCCAAGTGTTACTACGATACTTAATATTCTTCCAAATCATTTTATAGATGTTTGGAAAGTTAAGACGGCAATCGAACTCAAAGGTAAAAATCCAGATTATACTTATGAGCAAATAACACAACACATGTGGGGCTTACCTATATCGCCTGCTACTGGAGAAAAAATAGCATCATCTGAATTTGGAACTGCGGCACATGACCGGGTAGAAAAATTAGTTAATGCTATGATAAATAGCAAAAGCGTAGATCAAGATCCATATGACGATTTTGCTTTACCTGTAATGGAATATTTTGATCAACAAGACATAATTCCAGTAGAGGCAGAGAAACTTATAGCTTGTCATAATTTAAAAATAGCAGGTCGTTTAGATTTAATTGCTAAAAAAGAGGGCAAGTTATGTTTGTTTGATTATAAATTTAGAGATTGTTCAGAAAAAGAAAAAGGTAAATTCTATGATAAGGATTGTTACCAACTGGCAATTGAATCATTTATGTTAAAAAATGAAAAGAAATTAGACTACCTGCCAGACATATATAGCATATGTATTTGTAACTCAATGGGTAAGGTATATACAAAAAAATGGTCTACGATGATGCTTGACAGGGGTATTTTTAAGGCTCATGCTGCAAGAGACTTTTACTTCAAGGACAACTTGTTAATTAACCATATATAATAATCAAATTATGAAAAACAATATGACATATAAAGACGTAGAGGATATCATGCAGGCAGTTTCGTTTGCATTAGTTAGAGCAAGAGATAATCGTAAGAACTCTCTTTGGGGAATAGAATCAGATAAATGGGAAGAACATTTATTAAACCTTGCTAGATTAAAACTAGATATAAAATTAGAAGCAGGAGAAGATTAATGTGGATACTTCCAAAACAATTACACATCTCAGCTTATGTAGCGGATACGAAGGCATTGGGCTTGGACTCAGAAAAGTTTTGCCGACTCTGCGAGAAATCGCTTGTTGTGAAATCGAACTTTACCAAATTTGCAACTTGGTTAAAAAGATGGAAGAGCATCTGTTACATGAAGCCCCTATCTATACGGACGTTAAAACCTTCCCATACAAAAAGTTTCTTGGAAAGGTGGACATCATGTCCTTCGGTTTTCCGTGCCAACCATTCTCTGTTGCAGGAAATCGTCAAGGAACTGAAGATCCAAGACACCTATTCCCACATATCGCAAAAGGAATTAAGCAATGCAAGCCAAGAATTATATTCGCAGAAAATGTTCCGGGCATTATTACCTCCAAAACAAGAGAAGGAGAATCTGTTCTCAAATATGTCTTGCGAACAATGGAAAGCATGGGTTACCGAACAACGGCAGGAATATTCTCAGCGAGTGAAGTTGGCGCACCACACCAGAGAAAACGAGTCTTCATCCTTGGCATGGATATCGCCTACAACGATAGACATAGAAAGGACAGAAGAGGGAATAAAAAAGAGGATAGCATACAGAAAGAGCATAGGCAGGAAATACATAGAGGGATGCTTAACAGAACAAGTGAAGAATTGGGCTACTCCAAGCACAATGGACATGTTGCCATTAAGAAGTCGAGAGGCGTTGATAAAACAAGCAACCACAAGTCGGAAGGGCAGAAAAACCCCATCGAACTTGAGGGAACAAGTGGACGAGGAGTCAGTACAGATATACAAGGATGTAATGAATTACCCAACTCCGAGGACATCGGACGCAGAAGGCGGTCGGATCGAGACAGAGATGACGAAGAAAGGGTTTCGGAGCAAGCGTTACAAAAGCAACCAATTCTTTGGAGCAAAACTCAGAGATGCGGTAGAATCATGCAATACCCAGCTAGACCAAATGAACCACAGCACGATTGGGAAGAGCCAAGAGTCGTGGGCGACACCGAGGGCAAACAAAGTACACCCAAAGATTACCGAGGAAAATCGAGATCGTTTGGCGAATCGGAACAAATCGAATCTGGAGGAGGAGATAGCAGGTCATTGCGGAAAAGCAACTGGAAGATTGAATCCAGATTGGGTCGAGCAACTAATGGGTCTGCCCATAGGCTGGACAGACTTAGGTCATTGGGGAATGGAATAGTACCAGATTGTGCTGCAAAAGCTTTTGTAACTTTAATTAACAGACTTATATAAACGCATATAAAATTACATATAAAAGATTTGATATGCCAAATAATTATGTTGGCAAAACACAAAAATGGGCGCATAACGAAAAAGATGCTGTAATGCTATTGCTTAAAAAAAAACCAGATAGAGATGGTATATGTATTTTTAAACGTGGCGGTGCAGGTAAAATATTAACAGTAGAACAATTATGAAAAGTGAATATGTAAAAAAGTTAGAAGAAAACTGCCAATGCTTAATAGCAGAAGTGCAAATAGCAGAGAGAGAAAATCTCTTATTAAAATCTAAATTAACAAATTTATCATATATTCTTGATAAAAAGTTGCCAGACTTACTTAAATCAATTAAAAAAATAACTGCACTAAAAAATGAAAGAGATAGTTAGAATTATATCTTTGTTAGTTTTTGTGTGTATACAGATTATCTGGATACCTATTGGTATATTTGGTTTTATATGTATAGTGGTAGGTAAATTTATAGAGGAAAGTCATTTACAGTTGTGTAATTTGATTGAGTACATAGTATACAAACTTAACTTAAAAAAATAAATGTACTTAAAACACAGTGAAATAGCACAGTTTAGGGAAGACTTTACTCCACCGCAATGTCCGGTGTTGTTAAGAAATAGCACGGATTGGTGCTTAGATCACGATCACCAGACTGGATTAGTTCGTGGCGTTTTATCAAGAGAGGGTAATGCTATGCTAGGAAAGATTGAAAATTTTTTCTTAGGTATGTGCAAAGGTACAAAAGAAGATTTGCCAATAGTCCTGCGTGCTATGGCTGATTATTTAGAGTTCCCTGCAATGGATGTGCTACACCCGGTAGGTCTTACGCAGTTATGTAAAAGATTTGCCAGAGATTTGACATCTGCTGAACAGCGTGATTTATTAGAGGAGTTAGGAGCTGATAAAGAAAATATTCAGGTCTGCACGAATCAAAAAACAAGAACAATGTATTATCGACAATTGATGATACGCAAATATAACAAAAAACATGAGTGATATTATACATCTAAGAAGAAAGTTACAACATATACAAAGTTCGTTAAAAGCCCCCAAGGGGCAAAAAAACAAATTCGGCAATTATAGTTATAGAAGTGCTGAAGATATATTAGAAGCCGTAAAACCTTTATTGGCTTTAAATGATACAACATTAATCTGCCATGATCGTATTGAAGTGTATGGCGAACAGCTTTTTAATGTTACTACAGTTACACTATTAGATTGTGATGATGATCTTAGTATAAGCACTGAACACGCAGCAATGCATAGCATAGCAAAGAAGGGTATGGATTCAGCGCAAATATCTGGTTCTACAGCATCTTATAGTTTAAAAAGAGCTTTAGGTAATTTGTTTGCTATAGATAATGAAAAGGATGCAGATGCTACAAACAAGCATGATGTAACAGTAGAACCAAAATCTGTTCCCGGTCGATATTATATAGATTTAATGAAGGAGACTAAAACAATAGAAGAACTTGCAGAATTTTGGGAGAGTATCCCAATAGGCGATCGTAGCAAACAAATTGTTATTAACGCTAAAGATAAGCAAAAACAAAAACTACAATAAGGAGAAAGAAATATTATGCCAAGATTGTTATCAGTAAAAATCAACTTAGACAAAGTTGATAAAGAAAAGTTATACAAAGGAAAAAAGGGATCTTATTTAGATGTTGATCTATGGGTCAATGATGAGCCAGATCAGTATGGTTATGATGCAACAGCAATACAGAACCAATCTAAAGAAGATAGAGAAGCAGGTTTAAGTAAAAACTACATCGGCAATGCCAAAAAAATGTTTGGTTGGGGTACTTCTACTCCTAGTGGCGAGAACGTAGACTTACATTCTTCCGCAGAACCTTTTTAGGATTTCTAATGGACGGCATGAGTGTAGCGAAAGCTCCTCGGTAAAAGTCCTCTCCTTGCTTTTATAGGGTAAGCAAGGGGAGGCAACACTTTACATATTATGAATAGATTATTTTGGGATATAGAAACAAGTCCGAACCTTTGTTATACTTGGAGGATTGGTTACAAAATCAATATTAATCACGTTAATATAAAAACAGAGCGTGCTATAATTTGCATATGCTATAAGTGGGAAAAGAAGAAAAAGGTACATACCTTACAATGGGATAACGGATGTGATAAAAATTTGTGTAAAGAATTTATGGAAGTTATGGAGCAAGCTGATGAGATGGTAGCACATAATGGAGATAGGTTTGACATGAAATGGTTCCGGGGGAGATGCTTAAAGCATAACTTGGGAGTGCCTAAAGATGTAACTACTGTAGATACATTAAAATTATCAAGATCTAAGTTTGAGCTTAACTCTCATCGCTTAGACTACATAGCAAAGTTTTTATTAGGATACGGAAAGATTGATACTAGCTTTGGTTTATGGGAAGGTGTCATGGATGGCAAAGAGAAGGCTATGGATGACATGTTAAAATACTGTAAGAGGGACGTAACTATATTACAAGAGGTATACGAGTACATAGCAAACTACACAAAGATGAAAACACATGTTGGTGTAGTAGAGGGTCGTGACGCTTGGACATGCCCTGCTTGTGGTAGCGACCATGTACATAGGGATGGTATACGAGTAGGTGCTTCCGGGGTAAAAAGACAACGTATGCGGTGCAATGAGTGCGGTCACGTTTATTATATTAATCAGACAGAAAACAAAAAATATGCAGAGCATATAATGAACGAAAAAGAGAAAAAAAATAATCAAATAAAAAAAGAAACAAATGGAAAATCTACCCAAAGAAAAAGCGATTGAAATACATGCTAATTTAGATGCTGAAAAAATAGCATTAGGATCATGTTTATTAGCTGATGCTGAACAAGCTAATAAAGCGTATGACGACATAATACAAGTAGTTGTAGAATCTGATTTTTATTATAAGCCCAATCAGATAATATTTACCTGCATGAAGGAGATAGCTAATAAGGGTGAAGATATAAATGAATTAAATTTACACGAAATACTTCGTAAAAAAGATTTATTAGATGAGGTAGGAGGCATGGCATATATATATGTTATTGCAAACAGCTGTGAGACCGCTGTGCAGTCTTTGACGGCTGCTAAGATAGTAAGGGAGCGTAGCAATGCTAGAAGGATTGTAAGAAGCTCTAAGCTTGTTGTAGAGCGTATAGACTCTGGTGCTGATGCAGATGAAGCAAAAGCCTACATCGAGTCAGAGATAGCCAAGATAGATGGTTTTATAGACGAGGATGTATCACTCGGTAACGTAGGGTCTAAATTTATAGATCAAGTTAAATCAATGAGAGATGGTGAATACAAACCAGTAAGAATACCTACTGGTATACCACATCTCGATAGCAAGCTACCAGAAGGTGGCATAGGCAATGGAGAGGTAATGGTAATATCAGCGCCTACATCATGCGGTAAGTCACAATTAGCCCTAAACATAGCATTGAGATTAGCTATAAGGGACAAAAAGGGTGTGGTAGTATTTTCTTTAGAAATGCCTTCTGAACAAATTTTTAAACGTATGGTACAAATATCATCGTGCTGCAATCTTGAGGAAGCTAATAATAGCACGGACAAAGACGCAGCATTTAAACCTATTATAGAAGCTACAGAAAAGGTTAGAGATTCACCTATATACGTCTATAACCACGTTAGAAATATGTCAGACCTGAGAGCTAAATGCAGAAACTTAAAAAGAAAGTTTAATATATCCATGGTCGTAATAGATTATTTGCAATTAGTGCCTTGGGATTCAAGAATGTCTAAGAATGACGGCATAGCAGAAGTCAGTCATAGCATAAAACAAATGGCTATGGAGTTAAATATTGCTGTTATACTGCTAGCACAAGTCAACCGGGAGGGTGCTAAAAGAGGTAAGTTATCTGTTTATGACCTAAAAGATTCAGGTGACATAGAAAACGATGCAGACATTATTCTAATGATGTGGTACTCTAACTACGATATGGAAAGAAGCAGAAAACTTGACAAATCTGGTAAGCCCTATATAGATTTATCGTATAGTTTAGTAAAGAATAGAGAAGGCGAAAGAGATACTGTTGACAAATTTATATTTGACAATTCAGTAGGCAGAATTTTTTAGATCTTAGGGAGAGGGCAAGCGGTAACGCCCCCATCGTAGTTTTATTGTTCCTACGTTTTTGATCTCCCTATTTTCTAATTAGGTGGCACCGGGGGTTGCGGTGCAGTTTGACCTTGTGGTGCAGTCATTTTACTCAAGTTAGCTAACTCTTCTTGTAAAAAAGCTGACATTTCTGGATCATCTTTAGCGTACACTATCAAAGATTTTAATCCATTTGTAGTAAGCAACAAACTAGTTAGCATCTCACTAAACGCCATAGCAGTTTCTTCTGGAGTCTTACGACTAAGTATTCTTTTAAGACCGGGGGTCGATGCCATCTTGCCGTAGACAAACCTGCCTACTGATGGGAAAAAGTCTCCTGCTACTGCAGTTATTGTACCTGTGCCTACAACTGGTCTTATAGGTACGCCAGTGCTAGCTTTAGCTTGGCTGTACTTTAATACATTTGAGATTTGCCTCATGTTTACAGCCCATTCTTTTCCTAGCACTTCGTTTATAACACCAAGAATCTTTGGATCTTTTAATTTTTGTAGCATTATATCAGGATCAAACAACTCGTTGCCTTTTCTTGAGAAAGCAAATTTGCCACCTTTGGGTCTAGCCATCTCAAATATTTCTTGAGTTACCCTGTTTTGTATTGTAGACATGCCAGACTCTCCACTGGTTTCTTGCACAACCTTAACAAATGCTTTTATTTCATTAGAATTTTTATTTAATAATGATCCAATCGCCTCCATAGCATCTGTAACAGACATATCTCCTATCTTAGTTCCGTCTAATATACCCTTAAATAGTTTGTTGCTTACCTGTTCTTCTAGCAGATTAGATTGACGTATAGCATTTTTGCCAGCACGAATAGCATTGTTTATTTCAGTAGGTGTGCCAGCGTTAACGATTCCCCTAAATGCTTTATCATCGATTGTATCTAAAATTTCTTTACCTGTCATAGATGCAAAGTTTTCTAAACTTTTTAACGCAGTTACTTTTTTAGTTACTAATGCTGGTGATCCACCATATAAAGACTGTATAATGTCTGCATTAATGTAACCAAGTTTTATGCCTTTTCCTAGCTTTACTGTACCATTAAGACCAATCTGCGCCATATACTGCTGTCTGAGAAGTTGTCTAACTTCATCTTGAGACAAAAGTCCTTTTTTGGGATCTCCTACTTTTGGAAATCTAGCTATGACATCATCTACAGACTTGCCACTTTGTAATATAGATTTTATAGCAGCTTCTCCACCTATTGCAGTATATGCTTGATCTCCAACAGCTCCGTATCCACCGCCAAAGTCTGGCTTAATTAAAGGTGCTACATCGGCTCTTGAAAAAGATAGGTACTCATCTCTGTAATATTTATTAGCTTCTTGTACTTTCTCTCCTACAGCATTTATAGGTTTTTTGTTCTTAAACAATTTTTTGTCTCTTAATCTTACTAGTTCTTTACGCATGAATTTAGCAAAGTCAGAGCTTTCATAATTCTTGCCACCTACGGCTGTAAAGTCTGCTTTTTCAGCATACCTTTTAATAAAATCATCAAGTTGTCTGTAGGTTAAAGTTTCTAAAAGTTTTCTAGAACCAAAGCCAGTTTTTGATACATAATCTTTTCTTAACGCTCCAGTTCCTTTTAACAGATTTACAGCAGCTTCGTCTTCTACTCCAATCTTACCAACAGAAGATAAAAATGTTTTCATAACATCTGTATCTATATTAGATATTTCAGACCCTGCATCCCTTATAACTCTTCGTAAGACATTTAGAACGCTATCTACATCGTAAACAATGTTTGCATCATCAGCTAATTTTGTAGCCTCATCATATAGTCCACGTTTTTTATTTCTTATAGTTATATATCTTTTTTGTAAATTATCTTGTACCTTTTCGCCAGCACGCCTTGTTAAAACTATATTTTGTTTACCACCAAGTTGTTGCAATCTGCGTTGTAGCAATGTTTCTATTTGTGTTGCAAACGCCTCATCGTAAGTACCTACACTTGTTTTTAAATTATTTATTCTTGTTCTTATATTATCAGCAGATTTATTTAATATTTGTTCAAGAGGTTTACCTTGCCCGGTAGTTAAAGCTTGTATAATTGAATCTAACTCATCTATGTTGTTTTGCATTAAAGTTCTCATAGCAGCGCTGTTTTGTGTAGATGCTATATCTCGTGCTATGCCTGCTCGGTTAGTTAGACCGCCAGCGCCTAACTGTAATTTTGCACCAAACTCTTGTTTTAACGCACCAGAAGATTTTATAAGTTCTCGGCTTACTTTGTCTGCACCTAGTTTGCCCCCAAAACTAGCTAAGACTTGTCCACCTCGAAGAATCGCTGCTTCAGGGAAAAGTCCAATAAGGGCTTCTGCTCCTCTTCGTTTTCCAATTTCTTTAAAATTTATAGCTCTATTGTCCATAGCACGAACAAGAGCATCTTGTGCTGATGCTGCACCAAAGTAACCAGCCCCACTCAATGATGCTAATCCTGCTGAAGATGCCCATCCTGCCGTAGCAAGAGCAGGTATTGATGCAGGTGCTGTCATTGTAATTCCTGTTGCTACTACTATAGGGAAAGCAGTTCCAGCACTAAATTGAGCAAGATCACCAGCACTAAAACCTTCTTCGTTTACAAAACTGTACTGTGCGTCTTTACCAGATCCTCCAGTTTGTACTAATAATCGATACTTCCCATTTACAGGTACAGCCGATATGTTTTCTTGACCAAACTTCTTTCTTAAATAATCTATTTTTCCCTCTATGCCCGGTCTAAAACCTATACCAAGCCTAGTCGGAATGGCTGCTCCACCAAAAACATCTACATTTTTTTCTGGAACTCCTAACAGCAAAGAAGTATTTTTAGCTAATTTTAAACCAGCTTGATCAGATCCCAAACTTCTTCCGTAACGATCTTTTTTGTATTTACCAGAAGACAAATCGTATTCAGCTTTTTGTATACCTGCATTAATTATATCTACTGTTTCTTGTGCTGTAGGCGCACGATCTGAGTAATACGAGAACTTATGTCCTGTAGTTGGATTTACTATAGTAAATGACATTTTACTGTATATCTATATTAGAATAATACTTACTCATTGTAGGAGCAAGAAGCTCAGCATTACCTGAAATTTGATTAAAGAAATTGCTTACTGCTCCTCCTCCTATACTTGCTTCCATGTCTCTAAGAGATTTTGCTTTTGCATTATCTTCTGCTCTTGCATCAAGACGATCATCTCTTGCTTGTACGTCATCAGCAGGTAAGGCAGCATTTTCAAAACCAACTGGAAGGGTAGATCCATGCTTAGCGACCCACTCTTTTCCATAGTCTTCATTTCTTTCGTAATATAAAATATCATCAACAAAACTTCCAAGAGTTCTTTCACTCACACCTGCTACAGATAGCGCAGTGTTTTTGCCATATTGTTTTACCATGCTGTTATACATTCTAATAGCACCTTTTTGCTGCAAGTAAATAAATTTAGCAGTTTGCCTTCTTAGAGCGTCTCCTTTAAGACCTTGATTTATTTGTGATTTTAAAGCTCTTAAGGTTTCAAACTCTGGTATAGACACTTGACCTAAACCAGTAGCCCCGGTGTCCGATTGTTTCTTTGCTTCTTCAATAGCTTGCATGACACCTGCACCTCTTAAGCTTTCTACTAACACTTTAACTTCTTCTGCTGATCTTTCACCTACAACAAAATCTAAAGATGGTCCAAAAGTTTGTGCTTGTCCTAAGAAACCTACTGTTCCGTATGAAATTTGCTTGTATAGTGCTTCTGCATTTGCAGTTAAGTTTTTAACTTCATTAAACAACTTCTCTGTGCTGTTACGCATTTTTTCATAACCTTCATCAAATTCGTTACCTCTTTCTGCTGCATCTTTTGTGGATGGACCTGCGTATAAACTTCCTGTCTTTTCAAGCAATTCAGCGGTGCTTACAATATCGCTTAATTTTTCATTTGATGTAGCTTGTGCTCTTGATACAAATTCTGAAACAGTTTGTTTTCTAGTTCCATCTGCGTTAAAAGCTTGAGCTTGATAATTTTTATTTACATAATTATTTTTTGCTTTTTGTAACTCAATTGCAGAATTTGCACCAATATTAGCTATATTTTCAGGAACAGCTTGGTTTTCTATTTCTTGCCGTATTTTTACAACTTCTCCATCAACTCCAGTTAAAGGTTGACCAGTTTGTGAAAAAGGTACTCTATCACCAGATTCATTAATAACATAAGGATCATTTGGATTTACTGGAGCAGGTGTAGCAGCTTGTACTTGTAAAGCAGTAGGATCAACTGGAGATCCTTCCATAGCATTACTATAACTCATATCAATAGGAATGTTCCTATCGCCTCGTGGTTGTGGTGCTGTACTTTGTTGTGGTGCTGTACTTATAACTTCACCTAATCCTGCAGGAGGAGGAGCGTTATTAACAGCAGCAGCAAAATTTAACCTTCCTGCTGTCTCTGCAGCAGCTGCGTTTGCATCAGTTTCAGCATCTAAATAATTAACAGCCGCTGATGCTCCCCTTTCAGTAGCCAATGC
>CENI01002947.1_pt1 | contig 13463 bp, 14 predicted proteins | sample 530161 | NCBI WGS metagenome assembly CENI01 (sample SAMEA2591107, study PRJEB7988) | marine metagenome | isolation source: saline water (ENVO:00002010), including | reverse complement strand
TCTTGATTATCCAGACAGCTACTATAAATCATGTAATACTATCAGAGAACATGGTAAAGATAATCTTACTCTTGAAGATATCGAAAATATGAAACCTAATACTAAGATCTTTATTAAGACTGATTTTCTGAAGGATAGTACATTTCAAACTCGTATTCTTCCTAGAATCAAAACACCTTTTATTTTAATAAGCGGCGTTTCTTCGTATCAAGTTGATGATTATCAGTCCATTTTAGACTCGGAATACTTGGTTAAGTGGTTTTGTACAAATCCACCGTGTCACGATATTAAGGTAGTTGGTTTACCAATTGGCTTTGAAGAAAAGAATAGGGCTGGTGGCAATCAAAAGTTGTTACAATACTTTTACAATATCAAATATGAAAATAAGTTGAACAAGGTTCTTCTTCCATATCATACAGAAAGCACTAACCCAAAACGAACAGAATATATCAACTACCTTAAGGAACTTCCTTTCGTTGATGTTCAAGAAGATAAGTTACCCTTTAAACAATATCTGAATCTGTTGTCTGAATATAAGTTTTGTATTTGCTTGGAGGGTGCGGGCTTTGACACCCATAGAAACTATGAGTGTCTTCTTACTGAAACTGTACCAATTATGAAAAATAGTACAGTGGATATGATATATCATCAGGATAATTTACCTTGCATTTTCGTTTCAGACTGGTATAATATAACAAATCAATTGTTCTCTTCGTTCTCCGAAGACAAATATAACTTTAATAATGTTCGTGAGTTCATGTTAACAGAAACTCACGCTGAAAAAATTCTTAAATCTTCAATACCAAGGAAATAAATTAATGATTGAATATAAAGGTAAGAACTACGAAAGTTGGGGTTATATACCACACACAGATAATCTAGCAGTTATGCAAGATGAATACCCAACTGTAAAAAATATAAAGAATAGGATAAAAGAATCTACTAATTTTGTTGTGGATATTGGTGCGGGTGAGCCTGGTTGGGATTCTCAGTCGGATATATTCTTTCAAGAGGATCCCTCTTTTGGTGGACTCCTTATAGATTGTAATAAAGATAAAATTCCTAGACTAGAGAATCGATATAAAGACAACCCAAACGTTAAAGTTCTTGAAGCAAAAATAACATCAGATACCGTGTTGGATGTGCTGGAGGACAATAACGTTCCTGAAGGGTTCTACCTTACTCTTGATATTGATGGGTATGATCTTTTCATTCTTGAAAAGGTCCTGACTAAACATCGTCCTAGTTTTATTGTTGCCGAAATAAATATAAAAATTCCACCCCCAATCAGATTTACCGTGAAGGAAGATCCAGAACATTTTTGGAGTAACAATGCTTTTTATGGTTTTTCTATACAGTGCTTAGATAATATTATTAAAAAATATAATTATAAGATTAGTATGTTGGACTATGACAATGTAATTCTTGTCCCCGATGACAACAAAGAAGTCAAGGATATTGATCAGCACATTTTAAATGCGTACATGGATGGGTATGTGAATAAAGAGTTGGTAGTGAATAGGGGAGGTGAGTCTATGGAAAGGACTGTTAAGAATCTCTATGATCAGAATGTATCAACTGGCGCCCTTCCTAATGGTGAAATAAAATCTTTAGACGAATTTAGAAACTATTATTTTTCCAACATTTCCAATAACCCTAATATGAATTTAAATCTTCGTTATGAATTTGGTCTTCCTGTTCTGTATAGTAATAGAAAAACTAGATTTCCTTGGAATGGTAATTTTGAGATGCTTCAAGGTTCATCCGTCACTATCGAAGAAAAAATAAAATTTATTAAAGATTACTTCTCGACAGTCGATGATAAACAATATATTTTAGAGGGATAAATTATGAAACTGTTTAATATTGATATGCACATTTCTATTGTTCACGATGTCAAGTCGTTGTTCCCAGAGATCGGACACAGCGTTGACTCTTGTTGTATGTCGGCACACACTTGGGTCAACGGAGAGAGTCAATCAACAACTGAGGTTATAAATCCTCAGAACTGGTTTGGTATTGATCAAGATATGTGCGATAGATTTTATGAAGTCTATAAGGATAGACTGAGTGAATATGATGGATTCATTCACTCATACCCTCCTGCATTTGCCGCCTTGTTCGAGAAGTTTGAAAAACCAATTTACACCATTGCTTGCACTAGGTATGATTATCCTTGTGGGAGTGGAGAGCCTGCAACTCAGGATAGACTCGCTTGGTTAAACGAGAAACTGATGAAGGGTTACAAGAACGGGCAAGTTAAGTTTATAGCAAACAACCTGTATGACAAAAAGTATTGCGAAGAGTTTTGTGGCGGTGAATGGAAGTTTATTCCCTCACTTTGCACATACGTTAGTCACCTGAGATGTAACGGTGAATCTAACCAGATAATTATGTGGGATAGAAATCGTGACGGACTGCGTAATGAATTGGTATACAAGAATGTAGAACCAAGATTTAGTACCTCACAAGTATACAATAGAGAGAAGTTGATCGGTGCGTCTGGTATTATTCATATTCCATATAACATCAGTGTCATGTCTTCGTTTGAACACTATGCCATGGGTATTCCCATGTTCGTTCCCTCTTATGATCTGTTGATTGACTGGAAGACTCAAGGTAGGAACGTCCTTAGTGAATTAGAATTCTGTAATAATCTAAACCAACCTGTAAAGGATGAATGGATTAAACTGGCAGACTGGTATGATAAAGATAACATGCCTGGCGTAATGCTGTTTGATAGCATCGATCACCTACACGAACTGATTGATACTTACGATCAAGAAGCAGTCACAAACGAAATGAAAGATTTTTATGGAAAGAAAAAGGAGAGAACAATCGCTCTCTGGGAAGAGGTATTGGTATGAACATTTTAATCACGGGTTGTGCGGGGTTTATTGGTAACGTTGCATGGAGAAGGTTGGAAAAGAAATACAAGTTAATTGGAATTGATAACTTAAGCAGACCGACTGCGGTTGCTCCTGTTGTGGATTCAATGCAACACCATCTGTTTTATGTTGAAGATATTAATAATATTCAAAATATAAACCTCCCTAAGTTAGATGCCATCATTCATTTGGCCGCTCAGGTGAGCGTCACTCAGTCTGTAATTGATCCGATTGATGATATCAGGACTAACGCAGAAGGAACTCTGCGAATGTGTATGCTTGCAAAGGAACACGATTGTAAACTGATTTATTCTTCTACTAATAAAGTCTATGGAGAATTGGAGGGTGTTACTGAACCCATTAGCGACGATCGTGGTTTCACTCCTGAGACTGCTTACGGTATCAGTAAGTGTACTGGCGCACAGTATGTTCTTGATATGCTTCCCGATACTGGATATGTTTTCCACCAGTCTTGTATCTACGGGGAGACGCAAGTAGGAACAGTCGATCAGGGATGGGTTGGTTGGTTGCGTAATAGTATTGATACTAAGCGTCCAGTCGTATGTTTTGGAGATGGTACACAAGTTCGAGATCTTCTTCATGTAGAGGATTTGGTTGATTTATATGAGATGGTTCTGGATGATAAGATAGAGTCAGGATCATATGTAACAGGAGGTGGTGTAGAAAATGCACATTCCTTCTGTGAAGTAATGGATCTCCTCGGAGGAGATATTGATAGTTATGATGATTGGCGTCCACACGATCAAAGGTACTTTGTGTCGTCAAATGAAAAACTAAGAGAGTCTGGATGGAAGCCAAAGATATTGTTTAAAGATTGGATAGGAGAACAAGTTCATGCAGAGTGTTGAAAATAAACTTTGTCGTCTCGGTAGTGATTATGGTGGTTGGTATTTTATAGAGGATGATAGTCTCAAAGATTCTACCATCATTAGTTGTGGTGCGGGCGAAGATATTAGTTTTGATGTGGAGTTTGCAGCAAAGTATGGTGCTAAGATTATTATCGTGGATCCAACTCCAAGAGCAGTAACTCACGTTACATCTATGCTTGAGAGTGTGCCAAATAAAAACACTAGAACGTACACTGGTGATGGTAACCAACCAATAGAGTCTTATGATCTTTCTTCGTTATCCTCTTCTGATATTACTTTAGTTTCTAAGGCCTTATGGAACGAAGAAACGACTGTAAAGTTTTTCTACCCCCCTCAAAAGGAATGGGTTTCCTGTTCTATCATAAATTTCCAAAACGGATACTCCACTGAGACTGATCATATTGAAGTTGAAACTGTGACGCTAAAAACTTTGATGGAGCAGCAGGGTATTGAAAACCTACCCTTACTCAAGATCGACATAGAGGGAGCAGAGATTGAGGTTATTGAGAAAATGATAGAGGATAAGATCTTCCCAGATCAGTTGTTGGTTGAGTATGATGAACTTCCCCACCGAACCGAACGTGGTATAAATAGAGTGCAGAAGACACACGATCTACTCATTGCTTCTGGTTATGAGTTAATCCATTCTGATAGTGGTGCAAACTTTTTATATCTTTATAAGAACCGTGAAATTTTTAAGGAAATGATTTAATGAGTATTATTGACGATGCAGAAAGAATGTTACTCAAGAGAGGGAAGACCAAACTAGTTTCTTTTCTAATCCCATCACGAAAGAGATTTGATAATCTACTCAAGACATGTAATTCAATTGCAGAAACGGCAACAGATGTAAGTCGTGTAGAAATTTTAATCCGATTTGATATCGATGATATCGAGAGTGTTCCCCGAATCGCAGAATTACCATTTGACAAAGTTGACATTTATGTTATAGTGGGTGAAAGATTCAGGGGATATATTGATTTGAACAAATACATCAACGAGTGTTGTTCCATCTCTAGAGGAGATTTCCTGTTCCTCTTTAACGACGATACTACCATGGCGTCAAATGGATGGGATGAAGTTCTTACTGATTATATGGATGATGATGTGGTGTTGAATCCATCGACTGCTGACAAACAAGAAAATATTAATACTTTCCCAATAATCTCAAGGCGGATGTACGAAGCAATGGGACACTTCTCTCTCCAAGCACACAATGATACATGGGTATCTGAAGTTGGTTCCATGTTGGGAATCGAAAAAGTAGAAAATCGAATTAAGATTTTCCATGATAGACCTAGTAATCCGAAATATACTGGATCTATGGACACAGATGAAGTAAATCGTGAGACTTGGGACGAAAGAACAGAAATGTTCAGGATTTCAAGGCCAGAGTTTGATCAACCAAAGTTTTGCATTCTTAGACAAGAAGATGCTTTTAAGATAAAGGAAATTATGAAATGAAAATTGGATTTATGGGTTTAGGAAAACTTGGACTTCCGTGTGCCTTGGCGATTGAAGAGAGAGGCCACACAGTGTATGGCTATGATATCGACGATGGTGTTAAAACTATTCTTGAAACAAAGGTGCTTCCCTATAGAGAAGAGGGTGCGCCAGAACGATTGCAGAATCATAACATTGATTTCGCAAGTGTAGATGAATTAGTAAAGAATAGTGATATTATTTTTGTTCCCATCCAAACTCCACATAACCCTCGGTACGAAGGTACGACTCGCATTCCCGATGATAGAGTTGACTTTGATTATGAGTGGTTGAAATCGGGTCTGAAAACTTTGTCCGATGCGATTGATAGGAATGGTGAGGACAAGATTGTCGTCATCATCTCTACCGTTCTCCCTGGCACAGTCCGAAAGGAAATCAAACCCTTCCTTAGTGATCATATCAAGTTGTGCTACAACCCATTCTTCATTGCAATGGGAACCACAATTAAAGACTTCACAGAACCTGAGTTCGTTCTCTTAGGTGTCGATGATAAGGAAGCAGTAGAAAAGGTCAAGGACTTCTATGCTACTATTCATGATCGACCAGTATATGAGTGTTCCATCGAAGAAGCAGAGATGATCAAGGTTTCGTATAACACATACATTACCATGAAGATTAATCTTGCCAATGTCATCATGGAAGCGGCACATAAACTCGATAATGTCAACTGCGATAATGTGATGAAGGGCATGTTCCTTGCCAACGAAAGACTCATTAGCACCAAGTATCTGCTAGGTGGAATGGGTGACGGTGGTGGTTGTCATCCCAGAGACAACATTGCATTGTCATGGATGGCTCAGGAACTGGATCTTAGTTACGATTGGTATGATGGTATGATGGTTTGTCGAGAGAAGCAGACCGAGTGGTTAGGTAACATGCTGATTGCTAAGGCAAACGAGACAGGACTGAAGCCTATCATTCTAGGTAAGTGTTTCAAGAAGGAAACAAACCTTACCGTGGGAAGTCCATCTATTCTTATGAAGAACATGATGGAGGAGCATGGTGTTTCTGCTGAGATGTATGATCCGTGGATCGATGAATGTGATCCACCACTGGACGAGAAGGCTGTGTTTTTTATTGGTACGAATCACGACAAGTTCCTTGACTATAAGTTCCCCGCAGGATCCGTGGTAATTGATCCGTGGAGAATGATGTCATCTCAGGATGGTGTAGAACTAATTTCTATTGGAGATACCACGAACAGTGCGGTAGCGGTATGAACAAGATTTCGGAATGGATTAAAAACTATTGTGAACAATACGGAATCAATAGTTTAATTGTTGGGGTATCGGGCGGAATCGACTCCGCCCTTGCCTCAACTTTATGTGCTTTAACTGAGATAGAGACCATCCTTCTTACTATGCCTATTCATCAGGCACCTGATCAGCATCTTCGTGGGTTGCGTCATATTGACTGGTTAAAAGATAACCACTCAAATGTCTCTCATAGAGACATTGATCTTACCTCTCTCTACGATACATTCGTATCTGGATTAGAGGATAGCGAAAAGGACACACTCGCTTTGGCAAACACCAGAGCAAGACTTCGCATGACCACGTTGTATCAGATTGCACAAGTGCATGGTGGTATCGTAGTCGGAACAGGAAACAAGGTAGAAGACTTTGGTGTTGGATTCTTTACCAAATATGGAGATGGTGGAGTTGACATTTCACCGATTGCAGATCTTACTAAAACAGAAGTTCGTGAGATGGCAAAAGAACTTGGTGTGTGTGAAGAAATTCTAGTTGCTCCACCAACCGATGGGTTGTGGGATGATGGCAGAACTGATGAAGATCAGATCGGTGCCACTTATGAGGAACTGGAATGGGCTATGGAATATTCGGGTGGATCTAATCTAACAGATCGACAGAAAGAAGTTGTGGAAATCTACAACAGATTCCATAATCAAAACAAACACAAGATGGTTCCGATTCCTGTGTATATTAAGGAATGATTAATGAACCAAGATGTTCTAGAAAATTATTTCAGGGATCAGCGGGTTGCTATTGTCGGCCCCTCTCCTCACCTGATTGATTCCAATCGGGGTCATTTAATTGATCAATATGATATTGTGGTTCGTGTGAATTATTTTCAAACACCAACCCATATTAAATGTGACTATGGTTCTAGGACAGATGTTTTGTTTCATAATTTTGGAACTTCGCACATGTCTGCCCTTAAAAAATTAATAGAAAATTATCCCGAAGACTTTAATGAAGTACAGTTTTTGGCTTGTCCTTTATTATACGGGACTAGAAATAAAGAAGAAGATTTTATGTCGTGGTCGGATGATCACATCGGTGATGTGGTTCATAACGCGAAAGAAGTTAACATAAACAATGTCCCATTTTATTGGATTGGACCTAAAAAATATCAAAAAATTTATAGAGAACTGGGATGTCAACCCTACTCAGGTTCATTGACTATTTCTGTGCTATTGTCTTTGCCTATTAAAGAATTGTTTATTACAGGTTTTACTTTTTATAAGGGCGGTAAGACCGTTGATGACTTGTATTTTGATGAGTATAAAACTAAAAATCATAAGAATAGAATACCTGGTCATGGTGGAAATTCAGCCGAGAGATCCTTTGATTATTTTTTGAAGATGTACAAAGAGAATGTTTCTAGAATTCGTGTTGATTCTGTTTTAGAAAAAATCATAGAGGATTCGGTGTGAGCATACCAAGGGGGCTAATAGTTTCCTGTCAGGTAGAGGACGGAAGTCGGTTCACTGTGGGTGATATGACATCTTTTGCTGTTGAGGCAGTTCGAGGGGGATGTGTGGGGGTAAGAGTACGAGGATGTCAAAGCGTTTCTGATGTCAAAATGAGCGTGGATGTTCCCGTGATAGGATTGTCGAAAGGCGTTTATGATGATGGTTCTGTGTGGATAACCCCTAGTTTTGAGGACGCTATGGACTTGTGGGATTCTGGATCTGACTATATTGCTATTGACGCAACTGGAAGATTAGGTTATAATCCCATACGAAAATTGTATAAACAGGGTGTTCAGTTGATAGGAGACATATCAAATTTAGATCAAGCAAAGGCTGCTATTGACAGCGGTTGCTGTTCTCTTACGACTGCACTCAGTGGATATACTAAAGATTGTGTTCTTTCGGACGAACCTGATTACGATCTCTTAGAGAAGTTAGTTTCTACTGGTGTTCCTATTTTGGCAGAGGGTAGGTATTGGGAAAGATCACAGATCAAGAGGGCTTTTGATTTGGGCGCACATGCAGTTGTGGTTGGCTCTGCGATAACTAGACCACATTTAATTACGGAAAGGTTGAGTGTACTATGAAAGTAAATGTTATTGCAGAAATCGGGATCAATCATCAAGGTAATATTGAGTTGATGAAAAGTATGATGCTGTCTGCAAAGAAGTGTGGTGCTGACTATGTGAAGAGTCAAAAGAGAGAACCCAAGTTGTGTCTTACTAAAGAGCAGTATGATAAACCATATGACAGTCCTAATAGTTTTGGAGCGACATATGGTGAGCATAAAGAGGCGCTGGAGTTTTCTGAGGAGGAGTGGGACGACTTGTTTTTCTTCGCTAGAGACAATCACATTAAATTGTTTGCTAGTGTGTTTGATGAGACTAGTGCCAATTTTATGAACGAACAGGGAGCAAGGTTATTCAAAATTGGCTCTGCTGAGGTGGGAAAGTTAAATTTACTGGAACATGTGAAGTCTTTTAATAAACCTATAATTTTGTCTACAGGTATGTCTACCATTGAAGAGATAGACAAAGCAGTAGAAGTGCTTCGTGGATCAGATCTAACAATCATGCATTGTACCTCATCATATCCATGCAAGGAAGAGGATGTCAATTTAAACGTGATTAAAACTCTACGGGACAGGTACTCACTTCCTGTGGGTTTAAGTGGACACTATGTACAGGGGAGTGGTGCGATAGAGTGTGCAGCAACTGCTCTGGGTGTAACGTGGGTAGAAAGACATTTTACTTTGGATAGAACAATGAAAGGTTCTGATCAATCTTCATCTTTAGAACCAACTGGGCTAGAGCGGGTGATCAAGTCTATTCGTAGCGTAGAAAGAGCAATGGGCAATACAGATAAGACAATTCTAGAATGTGAACTTCCTGCAAGGTTAAAATTTAAGGGTGACTAAGTGGATAAACTAAATATTGGATCTAATTCTTTTGTGGGTGATGGTTGGTTGAATTTAGATCATGCCTCTGCAAGATATAGTAATGAACAAACTAAAATAGATTTACCTCACGATCTCATGGGAGATAAGTCCATTGATCTGGACAATGAAACATTGTCCGCCGCTTATACATCCCATACGATAGAACATATTGGAGATGTTCATGTTAAGAGAACATTCCAAGAGGTTTACAGGATGCTAAAACCAGGCGGAGTTTTTAGGGTATCTTGTCCAGACGCCAGTAAATGCTATGATGCTTATGTTGCACAGGATAAAGATTATTTAACGTCGTGGATTGCACCTCATCCCTCAGCGGGCCTTGGGCCACAAAACAATTACAGATCATTTGGTATGGGAGAACAGTTGGTTTTCATGATTGCTAGTAATCTATCTCCATATTCAAAACGGAATGTTAATTTAAAGAACATCACAAAAGGCATTCGCACATATAACGAATCAGAGATTAAAGATATCTTTGATGAGAGAGGTAAAGAAAATGGACTCACATTCTTTACAGATGAGTGTCAAGAAAAGACTATTCATCTCCAAAAACAAATTCCTGGCAATCATGTCAGTTGGTGGTCATTTGATAAGTTGAAGACACTGATGGAAAGTGTTGGATTTATCGACGTTGCTGAACGAGACTTTAATGAATCTTCATATGAGGTGTTCAATGGGTTCGATGAAAAGAATAAGGATAGTGTGATCCAAAAACAATATAGTGTTTTTGTAGAGGCAAAAAAATGAAAATTATTATTCCTGCTAGGGGAGGATCAAAACGAATACCCAATAAAAACATAAAAGATTTAAACGGAAAGCCTCTTATCTCTTATTCGATCGAGGCATCACTAGACATAACTGACGATGTATATGTTAGTACGGACTCAGAGGAAATAGCAGAGGTTGCTTCTTTTTTTGGAGCAAAGATAATAGATCGACCAAGTGAAATTTCTACTGATACCTCAAAGACAGAGGAAACTATCGTTCATTTCTTGGATCAGGTGCCTGATGTTGATGAGTTCGCTTGTGTTCAAGCGACAACTCCAATGATTAAACCTTCAGAATTGAGAGAAGGTTTTGAACTTCTGAGTGAGTATGATAGCGTCATCTCCGTTAAGGAAATGACGGAATATCTTTGGTCAAACTCTGCACAACCTATGAATTTTCAAATTGGATTCCGACGAAGAACTCAAGAGATGAACAGAATTTATTCAGAAACTGGTGGATTTTATATAACCACTAAGAGAAAATTCTTACAAAAAAATTGTCTATACAATGGTAAAGTAGGATTTGTTGTTATGCCAAAGATGTCTTGTTTTGAAATTGACACTGAAGAAGACTGGGAACTTGTCAGTAAGTGCATGAAGTAATCTCCAAACTAGATGTTTTATCCTTTCCCCATAAGGTAAATCTTTTTGGGGACTTATATTATATTGTGGAGGATGGTGGTGATTATAGGCTAATCTCCACAGTTTGTCCGCATCAAGGCGCTCGGATAGAGTTAATTGACGATACGTTTGTGTGTCCAGTCCACAACTGGCAGTTTGATTTGGGTGGCTGTGGTAAGAATGTAAAAAATCAAAAGATGTATTCGGTTGACTTGGTTCAAAAGAATGACTCTTTATTCGTAGATCCTATAGAGTTGAATACTTGCGTTGATGAAAGATTGAAGACTAGAAAAACTTCCCCTACTGATATTGATTTTAAGTTACATGCTCATGCTTGCTTGGAGATTATACATGAGGGATTTTCTATACTGACCGATCCTTGGTTAGACGGCCCTGCATTTCTTGGATCTTGGATTCAAAACCCCAAACCAAAAATTAAGATAGCAGATCTATCTCCTGATATTATATGGATATCACATGAACACTCTGATCATTTTCATGAGAATAGCATCTCTCAGTTTGATAGAAATATCCCAATATACTTTCCAGACTTTCCAAACAAAAGGATAGAAAGTAAACTAAAAGAGATGGGTTTTCGTAATGTGTGTCCCATGTCTTTCGGAACTGAGTATACCGTAAACGAAAAAGTAAAATTCACTTGCTACGAACCCGAGAGTGTCTGGAATGATAGTATAGTTCATATCGATGTGGACGGGTTTAACGTTCTTAATATAAATGATGCAGGAGTCAATCATAAAATAAAAAAATATCTTCCACCCATAGACCTACTCTGCTCTTCCTTCTCTCCTGGCGCCTCTGGTTACCCTTTGTGTTGGAATATGAAAGAGAATCAAGAGAGGGAATATTACGAAACCTCAAAGAGAGGAATGATCGAAATGCTTAGACATGCAATGGAAATGTATGATTCTAAATTTTTGTTGCCCTTCGCCTCTCATTTTAAATTGCAGGTTCCTGAACACCAAGAGTACGACAAAAGAATAGGTAAAAACACGTTAAATGATGTAACGGAACAACTGGAACGATACAACGTGGTTGATTTGATGCCTGGAGAAAGTTGGAACAGCAAAAGTGGTGTCTTCAACAGACTTCACACGCAAAGATCTAGAGGTAAAGGATACCAACAAAAAACAGAGTTGTTTAACCTAGAGGAGTTTAAGAAGTTTCATCCAGCACCTAATCTGGTTTTTGACAGGAACTTGCTGCAAGAATACATTCTAGACTTAAATAAATGTCCAGAGGTTGTACACTGTGAAGAGATTCAAGTTGAGTTGAATGACGTTTTGTTTCATATCGAAAAGGGAAAAATTCAACTGGGACAGATTAAGCCTGTCGATCTTTCCATACGAGTGCCAGATAATGTTCTGTTTCACATAGTCCGAAATGACATCTCTTGGGATGAAGCACATATCGGTTACTGGTGTTCAATGAAACGAGTGGGTGGCTACAATCAAAATTTTTGGAGATTGTTGCAAGCGCCCTACTATGTGAAAACTCTAGACGTAAACTCTGATGGAATTTTAGGAAAGAATATAAAAAATATGATTGACGAACATCCTTTATCTGCTACAATCCTTGAGAGATATGGTTTATATTGTTCGGGGTGCGGATCATCATACAAGGAAACTTTTCAGCAAGCGATGATATACCACGGCTTATCAGAAAATCAAATGCATAAACTTGAAAAAGAAATATACTTTTTATATGAACATGATAATTTACGTTGACATAGATGAAACGATCTGTAAGTCCCCAGAAGATAGGGATTATTCAAAAGCAGTTCCGATCCCTGATAGAATAAGTAAGATAAATGATCTTTATGACGCAGGTAATACCATCGTCTACTGGACTGCTAGAGGAGTTCTGTCTGGTATTGATTGGAGAGAGGTAACAGAGAAGCAGTTTGAAAAATGGGGAGTCAAATACCACGAACTTCACCTAAACAAACCAGCATATGATCTGTTCATAGATGACAAGAACATAAATTCCGAGACATATTTTTCGGATAAATAAAGAAACAACCACCTACATCATGGAGATATTATGAGTTTACCTAAAGTTACATTGTGCATGATCGTCAAGAACGAAACTGCTATTATTGAAGAATGTCTTGAGTCTGTTTGCAAGTACATTGACCGTTACGATATTACAGACACAGGTTCCACTGACGGAACCCAAGAACTAATCAAGAAGTTCTTTGATGAGAAGGGTATTCCTGGCGAGGTGTATCAGAGTGACTGGAAAGGTTTCGGTGATCACGCTGGGAAAGAAGGTTCTCGAACCGAATCCCTCAAAAACTGTGATGACAAAGCCGAGTACGCTTGGGTGATCGACGCAGATGACTATATCCATGTCGGATCTGGTGGATTTAAATGGCCTGAAGTCATGGATGCTAACTCGTATGTTCTTCGTATCCAGCGGGGAGAATTTGTTTGGTGGAGGAACCAAGTCTTCAAGACTGGAAGAGAAAATAATTGGAGATACGTTGGGATCCTTCATGAGTATGCCGACTGTGATGTAAAAGAAGGCAGAAAGACCGTCAAGGTAGAGGGTGACTACCACATCGTTGCTAGAACGGAAGGTTCTGAACGAAACGAAGGTATC
>CENI01022054.1_pt1 | contig 13519 bp, 14 predicted proteins | sample 530161 | NCBI WGS metagenome assembly CENI01 (sample SAMEA2591107, study PRJEB7988) | marine metagenome | isolation source: saline water (ENVO:00002010), including | reverse complement strand
GAGAGAGAGTGGACGAGTGATCGATGGGATACTGATCTCATCGATGCACCTAATATACCGTAGTGGAGACGCTTTGTCAAGCAACCAGTTGCCGAAGTGGCGGATCGCTTGGCATTGCTGGTCTCCCCAGCGGCATACCTAATATAGCATGATCATACCGCAGTGGATAGGTGTTAGTGCCAGTTCTACAGGTGGCACATCGATGTAACTATCTCATGATAAGTATCAGTATTCTTGGCGCTACAGATAGCGATTCATATTGGTACGAATTCGTATCATTATTTATATCAATCTCAACCCGTATCACCCCAAGAACCCAGTGTTTGCCGTACGACTAGTGGTCGTGTGCGTACTTTCAGGCAAAGATAGGGGCCATGGGGTAATAATTATCAGAGGCTATCTGCGATCTAGACTTCAGAAATTTCTGCCAAAATCTTCCGGGACTCCGGCATGGGCATGTAATACGTATAAACACGCTCCATGATGGTATCGAGCACCTCTAGTTGGTAATAATCGGGAGAAATCTGCATCCCTCCGACCACACAAAGTGTAAGTGTAAAGCATTCAAGCATTATCTAGGGCCTCCATGACTTGTGGGAAGCAGCGTTGCAGTTGTTCACGGCACTGCTCGGCAATATATTGGTGTTCCTTCTGGGTTCCGTTACCACCACGAAGGTTGATGTAGTGGATCCAGCTACGAAGATTACCGTGCATATACATTCGTGTGGGGCTAGAAAGGGGCAGTACGTCTCGTGCTACCTCCTTGGCCACACCCTTCTGTAGAAGGCGGTCGTAGAGGCTTAGAGAGGCCTTGTAGAGGTCCTCTATCTCTTTGCGGTACCACGGTTCACATGCAATGGTTCCCTCGATACTGTTTTGGCGGTTCCGCGAGTCTTGAAGGCGGAACTCAGGCTGCCGAGGGGGACCTAAAAGTTCAACATTGCTATATCGTTGGGAGAACTCCTGGAAGCTAAAGCTCCGGTGACGCAGTATCTGGGCAGCAAGGCTTCGAGTTGTAGTAATCTCTAAACACATAGACACCATCTCAAAGGGTGACCAGTGTTGATGTTTAATCAAATACTTAATAAGCTTTGCACTAGTCTTAGTGTTAGCTTGGTTTGATGGGTTGGAGACACGTGCCATATAACTAACCAATTCATCACCACCATTAGTATGATGAACGTATGACACAGTATGATCAGTAAGCATTATAGTTGGGGGTAGATATTAGTAGTATAGGTATAAGAATATAGTATTAGTTGTTGTCTTTTTGTGGGCGGTAATCCGGGATTCTTATCTTATATGATTCAGAAGGGAACAAGGGAACGAAAGTCCACCCCAGCTTTCATTCCCCTGTATTACGAGGGGGTTAAGAACTAAACCACCTCTAAACCCAATTGGGCACTGTGTTTTTACCACTATTACTTCTTGCTCTCTTTCTCATGTCTAAATCAAACCCCAACGCCATGTGATTACATGCTTGTTGTGGATCATCTAACCATGATTCAAGCATATCATTCCACTCTTCTCTCTTTCTTAGATTTATGGTCTCCTGGGCACTGATGGCCAGTGCTTCAGTGAAATACTGAACTCCTTGAGCTAGACAATCAAGTCTATCGTCATGTTTAACTGCACCCTTTTCCTTACACATTCTACTCATCTGGTAGAAGAGCATGTATAGCAGTCTCCTTTCTGGAGCTTCATCCTTATTGGAATTATAGTCCCATTCAATGACATCCTTATTAATTACCAACCTATGTTGGTTCATTATTGGTTCAAGGGTATCAATAATTCGGTCTTCTTTTCGTACAGTGGCTCTTGTCTCTTCAATATCGATTGCTTGCTTTGTTTGTTGGAGATGCTTCCTAAAAAGTTCACAAACAATACCATCACCAAAATTACTTTCAATAAGCAGTTTGGTAACGCCATATTTCTTACATCCCCTGAGTATGTCTAGCAGGGTTCTGTCACTGTACCCATCTCTGTAAGCACGCACCTCATGCAAGTAGATGAACCCGTTTTTCTGAGATAAGTAGCATGCTGCTGTTTCGTCAGTTCCTCGACCGCTCGGATCGACGCTGCAGATTGTTTCGGTGTAGGGGCTCCAATCCCCTTGGAGTTGCATCGGAGAGTAAAAATAATCTCCTGGGAGACCGACCGTGGGTAACTCTCGAATAACGTTTCTGGTGTCGCTGCACCAGATGACATTCTCGGGAGCAGTACTAGGATTAACGCTAGTAACCACCAAGTCAGCCATCTTGAGTGGGAACTTCTCAGAATCACTGAGAGAAGTATCCAACATGAATTGTAGAAGGAAGTTACTCCTCCCCATTGCGGCTTCGCGTTCAAGTAAGTCTTCATGACTAAACCTATCTGGATCTGTTACTCCCCACGACTCTGCTCCAGTATCAATATCTTCCTGAAGCTGAGGAGCGATAAGGCCTTCGTATTGGGTTGTATTTCTTGGGTATCTTGCTGGCCACACGAATGGCCTGTAATTCCTTTCGGCAAGCTTTCGGTATACGGTAAATGTTGTCTGGGGTGTACCAAGAAAAAGAATGCGGGAGTCATCCTTTGGAGTAAGAATAGATTCTGCTTCTGTACAAAGTTGAAGTAGTTTCTCCCGCATAATTTCCGTCATTGAGTTACCAGGAACTTCAATGTCGTCTAGAATCATTAAATCGGCGCGGCTTCCTGTGAGCTGCCCAGTGATGCCCACCGACTTTACGCTGGGTGCCTGGTGGGGCGAGCAGTTCACATCGAAGCTTATTCTTGACCACCTTGCATCGTCGGACTTCGGACGTAAATGAGAAAGCCATTTTGTTTCAATGATTAGTTTTTGTAAAAAGATTGACATGTTATCTGCACGCTCTTTTGAAGCGGAGATAATCATTATTTTCTTCTCAGGATTATTAAAAAGAGTCCAAAGGACAAAAGCACCAGTAATCCAGGACTTTCCAACACCACGGAAGGCTTGTATCTGTAAACGCTTAGGGCCGTGTTGTAGGTAGTCTGCAATTGCATATTGTGCTCTTGTAGGTTGGGGTAGATTTAATTCGTGCCACAAAGCCTGCAGGAAGATCTTAAAGTCCTCCTGCAAGGCGGTTAAAACATCGTTCATATACTAAACCGGATATAGCCACCAATGTTTGAAAGGAATTGATCCAGACGCTTACCCATGCCAGGACCAGCGGCTCCCTCTCCACGGGGAACTCTTTCCCATTTACCATTACGTTCTTGAATACCTATCGATGGCTCGCCGATGATTTGATTCCGGCTCATATCTACGAATACCTCTTCGCCATCGACATACTCTTTGTCTATATGAGCGCTGTTGTCCGCTGCAATATCACTAATAACAGGGACTAAATCAGGAACTGAGTCTTTTACGGCTTCTGCGGCTACTGCGGGGTTACCAGTAGATAGCAAAGCATAGCCACCCACTAAACCAGCACCAAGTAATTCACCAGCTAATGGAATTTCGTCTAGAACCTTGGCAGCTGCACGTACTCTTTTTAGTCGGATTGAGCCATTTTTCAGTCCTCTATCCCAAGCAGCCTGACTCTGCTGCTTAGTCCCTGAGTATCTAACACCGTTTTCCTCCCAGGCATAACTACCATTACTGCTGTGACCATTAGTATTCCGAAACTCCTTCTTTTGTTTTTCAGTAGCACCCCCATTTCCCAACAATTGGCTGCCCATTAAATCAGGCTGGATCTCACTTATAGCTTGTGCGCGAGTAGCACCATTCATGTCCCTAAGGTATTCCTCAAACTTTGCGGGTTTACCTTTTGATTTAATAAGCGCTTCCCTTAATGGACTATCTTCAGGTGCACTGAGGATCTGGTTGGCAAAAGTAGTTGGATCTGCATAATATTTATCAGCAATATATCTATTGCCTGTGTTGTTAACCCAGTACTCCACCGCTGCAAGCTCTGGATCTGCATTCGCTAGTTTTGCGAATGGCTCTACTTTTGTACCTCCTTCGTGTACTTTGTTTAGGTGGGCATGCTTATCGTACCCCCGTAATGACATGTAGGTACTACCGCTTCCGGTGTCAAAATCATTAAGGGTTCGGTGGAAAATATTTAATTCAGCATCACTCCACTTCGGACTAATAGCATGAACATTTTGCCCGAGAGGATTTACATGGTGCTGCTCCTCAAAGAGAAAACGTCTTATCTTTCTAAAAAGCAGTGCATCTGGACTTGATGCACTTGTACCAGAAAGAGATTTTGGCAAAGACTTCTTACCAGAAAAGATTTTAATTATTTGTTTTTCGTCAAATTGAGCAAAGAGGTCATCTGGATCGCTTTGATTAACGATATTAAAAATACGAGATAACTTTGAGTTCCCCTCAGGGAGCTGTTCCATTTCTTCGGTAATTGTGTTTAATGCCAGACGCCTCAACTTGTACCTCGCCATGGAGGCACCAGTGAGTCGATCCATAAAAAAAGCCGCCCACATGGGGCGGCGATATACTTAAGTGGACAGGTTGTCCGTTATGAGATGTGCGAAAGGATCAGCTCCTCTCTATGGGGTATCTGTCCGAAGCGGCGTCTCATCCACTCCAGCCAATGTTCACTTCCTTTACTCTGATTACAACATCGACAAGCGGGTACAAGATTCTGTGAAATCGTTTCTCCGCCTTTACATTTAGGTTTAACATGATCTAAAGTTAATTGGTCTAATGTATATACTCCTCCGCAGTAAACACATGTACAGTCGAAGTGTTCCTTAAGGGCTTTACGCCAGGTCTTCTTTGCTGTTGCTTGAGTCATAGCTAAGAGGTTATAGATGTAGTGATCAGGGCTAGGAAGTAGTGTCATGCAGTTCTGTATCGTGGGCGATTACCATGTCCGTTATTTGCTCGATTAACCTTTGCAGATTGTTTTCGTACGTTTCCTTTGGAATCATGGGACATATCGCCACCACCCTTTCCGTACACACCTGCTTTTCTTCGAGTTTTATTTAATTCAGAACGGTAACTAATTCTTGCCTTTGATTTGTTGTACTTCCGTTGGTAAGCATTCTTCTTTGCACGTGCCTCACCATTGGAGGCATAATAACGTGCAGACTTACCAGGGTTAGCTGATTTAGGACTTGCCATAAAGTCTATGTTGTACGAGTTCTGGGTCTACCTTTGGGAGGATATGAGAGAGTCCATCAAGGGGACTGCCTTCGTAAGCAATCCCAGAGATGTCATTTTTAGCCAGCCAGTCACAAGCAGCTTTCAAATCTTGAGTTGTAGCCTCACCTGATTTGATTCGCTGTAGGAACTCGCGGGTAACTAGATTATGTAACTCGTTAAACTGATCCTCGGTAGCCTTTTTCTTATTTGCCATGTAAAGCAATCTTATCTAGTTTGTTTTCAATGCGAATCATGTGATCTTCAATTTTCTCAAGTGCAGTAGCCAACTCTTGACGCTGCACGTACCTTTCCGCAACCCGAAGCTCAATAGAATCTATTCTGTTGTCTAGGTCTAACATGCGTTGATTTTGTCGCGTCAACACAGCCCCAAGGCCAGTAGTAATGGCAATGCTGACTGCAACTGTGGCTTCTAACATTTACAATTTAGGCGCGGGAAACAATCCGTTGCGAATAAACTCCACAGCTTTGTCGTCGATTTCATTATCTGTAGTTTCCGCCAACTTAGTCAGCATGTCCACAATAAGCAGCTTCACTTTAGTGGACTGCAAAAAGGAAAATAGAATGGGTCGAATAAGGGTGATCATGGTGTATGTAAAGTCAAGTTAGGTTATTGTTATAGTGATGTCCTTAAAGTATGATTTATAACTGGTGCTGTCTTGGTCGGCATCAAAACCAATTTCATAAGTATTTCCAGATGACCAGCCACTGAGGTTACTGAGTTTCAGATCAGAAGAGGTTGACGAAATGTTGGTAACTTGAGAACCAGAAAAAGAACCAGTTCTTATAATAGTATGGTAAGCACCTGTAATTAAGTCTAGAGTAATGTGGACATAGTAGGATAGATAACTGCTAGCACCTGAGTTTGCAAAGGAAGAACCGCTTGGTGGATACCAATAGGGGGAGGAGCAATTCCACTGAAATGCAATACGACTGGTGTGCGTTCCCCATTTCCAAGTTGGAAGTGTACCAGTTTTAAAAATACAAAAACCGTGATCAGAGCAGACTGCATTTTTAACTGCAACAAACTTGAGGTCAAGGTTAGTTCCAGTGAAAGCTAAATTGTTAGTGGCAATTGGATAACTGTTAGTTGAGAAATAAGCATTTCCATTGATCCAAAACCCATTGGCATCGAAACCAGTATAAGGAGCATACCTTGTCCTTTGTTGTAACCAAGACGGAATACTTCCTGTAGTGTAGTTGTAAACCGTTGGGCCGCTAGAAACATTACCGGCAGCAGCTCTTAATCCGTGGTGAACCGTCATGGCTACTCACTAGCCAATTCTGGCCACACTGGAAGGAACGGATCCGTGTTAGCTACAAGAGCATCCGTCTCTTTGTTGTAAACCTCAGCAGGAGCTCGATACAAAGCCGCAAGGGCTGGGATGTCCGCAGCACCATTAACAAGGGCTTCACGCTCCCCACAGACGCGTCTCACGGCTTGCCTGTAGGTAGTGACGTTGGCAGGGATAGCAGTCCCCTCTTCTTCTTTACGGATGACGTACCAATCGGTTGAATTAAGTTGACTACCAGCAGCATGCTTTTGTTCAGCAACAAGTCTCTCTTTAGTCAATTCTAAGTCGCGTGGAGTATCAGCATTAACGTAGAACTTACTGTCAACACGCGATGCTGGTACTTCATACACGATACCAAGGCTGGTCCTGACATCATCAGTTTGTTGTGTCATCCATGTATAGTTATAGACGTAACCATTTACTTCAAATGGACGCCCTGGACGTAATGCACGTCCGTCAAGTTTGTAGGTCATAGTTGTTGTTATCGTGCAGTTGCGGGTGCGGTGTTTTCACCACCAAAGGGGTTCTCAGCGAAGGCAGCGTAGATGTAGTTTACAGCGGCACCACCTGCTGAACCAGCAGTGTTTCTAATCTTGAACCCATTGCTGAGTAAATCTATGGGATAATCATTCTGTTCATCAACCGTCGAGTTAGGTATCAACCTAGCGGTTGATGGGTTGTAGGGTGAACGAGTAGAATCAAAGATTGCCCAGTTATACCCAGCTGGTGTACCTTTTACCATTACAAACGCCGGCTTGAACCCTGTGTAGATAAAAGGACCATCAGCGCTGCTGTTGCCCGTGTAACTACCGAATGCTGAGTAGCCAGGGATTGCGCACCATGCCCAACAGTTGTAGAGAGTACCATTTTCATTCAACCAATCACTGGTTCCAACTGGGATATGAGTTGCTGTAGGCACATCGAAATATGCTGCAATCGTAGAACCATTTATGTTGTAGGGTAGTTCAAATCTTCCGTTGGTGGTTCCACCACCTGACATCCATGTCCACACTGGGTTAGGTCCAACAGCCTTTGTGATTAGGAACATATCAACAGGTTTACCCAAGTCGTGTGGTACGTTATAGATTGAAGCACCATCTGGATTCACACCTGTGTATTGGAGGAATTGGAATCCATTATTGGCAGGATTAGCGGCATCATAGTTCCAACACCAGGCAACAGAATCACCGGTAGGTGGGACATAAGATGTAGCCATACCACCACCGGAGTTGGAACTACCATTGTTAAGTCTGAGTACACTGCCTGTACCTAAAACACTGGTCACCAACTGATGGTTATTAGCATTCACCATATCCTTGATCCACCAGAGACCATCGGGGAAAGCAGCTTGAGCAGCAGCTAGAGGACCTGAGTCAACAAGGATTTGGTTACCGTTAATCCTAATACCCTGGCAATATGCATAAACACCTGCATTGGCATACATTTCCAAAGGGGTTGTTTTGTTAATAGTCCCGTTGGTTGCAACTTGTGTCCATGAACTATTTGTAACTGCAGTTACAGTACCATCGAATTTAGCGTTTTGACCAGCGTTGGGCATATAGACTTCCAATGTAGTAAAAGCTACATCGGTATCCGGCGCAAATGTCATTAAGCTTCCAGTTGTTCCAGGTCCAGTACCATTAGGAACTGCAGAAACACCGCCGCCGCCAACATTACCTGTAAATCCACCTGTTGCGTCATAACCGGCACTTGCTAACCATGAACCTATTGCTGGTGTTAGGTAAGCACTCCAGTTACCTCCAAGTTCACCAGTACCTACGGTTGTAGCTGGACCTGCAGCAATAGCTCTGAAATGCTCGCTGGGATCTTTGATGGTTGGTTCATCAAGGTTTGCTGTTTGCAGCGCCTTGAAATCAGTAGGTGGTGTATGAAGGTAGGGTTGCTGTCCGTAGTTGATATTGCCAGTGCCGTTGTAATTAGTTACTCCAGCAGTGTAGTGTCCAGATGTAGGTGCAGCTAAAACAAGTGTGGGTTGAGCAGCATCAAAAGTACTTGCAATTGAACCATTGTTTCTCAACCAGTTGGTATTATCAACACAAGCGTACAATTGTCTCGTATTAGCATTGTATAGAACTTGAATGACGAACCCAGCTGCAGGAATAGAAGGAAGAGTTCCACTAAGGACAACAGAGTTGTTTGTAACTACAGCAAAAGTTGTACCAGAATATACCTTTATTTCGTAAGCACCGCTGCTTAAGACTGGGTTCGCGTTTGTAATACCAGAGGTAGGTACAAGAAACAGGGCGTACTGCCTGTTAGTAGGTGAATTAGTGGGCGGGTTATCGCATGTTAATTCAATGTAATATTTATTCTCGACAAGTGCCATTGTGCCTGGCGCTGCGTGTTGACTTGAGGCGACCGACAATGCCAAGTTTGCATCTGACAAAGTATCACTAAACGGATCCAGCGGATTCATCGTCGCAAAGTTCTGCGTCGGGCTGTCCTGCATCAGGTCGTAATCAGGAGATGTTTGTTCCGACTGCGAAAGGATTTGACCGTTGATGCGGATGGCGTAGAGATAAGTTCGTTGACCAACTGCATCAGCTGTTACACTAATCCTCAGATAACGAGGATCAGAACCAGCAGGGATAGGTGTTTCCAACCAGGTTAAAACTGTGTTGTCAATAACCACATTGCTTCCTGCGATAACATTCTTACTTGAATCAAGTAAATCCAGTTGATAAGGAACTAGGTTTGTATACTGCGCCCAGGCATACACTTCAACAGAAGTTAAAGAGCCCACATAATCTCTAAGGTCAAATGTGCCGCTTGTGATATCTCCACTGTTAAGGTGCTCCTTGCCAACCCAATACACATAACTTGTCAGGCTTCCATCAAACAACTCTTGCATATTGTCAGCGCCACCAGCTTCTCCAAAAGTCAAGTTGCCATCTGCTGGAACCATATCAATAAAGTATGGCTGTCCTTGTGAATTAGGAACATTGCCAGCAACTGCATTGGTAACGTCATCAACCCACCACCCATTTACATAACTGGTAGTATCAAACCCAGTAGCAGTGAAGTCATTGCCATTGCCTGAGTAGTCCTTGCCGACATCACTAGGGTCAGCAAAGGTCAGGTGGAAGCCGTTGGCGCCATAGTCATTAGTACGTGTTACCTGAACATCATTAAACTCAAGACCACCCATGCCAACATCACCATTACCTCCCGAACTGGTCAAGCGGACCTGCGTGACGTTTGTTGATGCAATGTCAACAGAGTTCTGTGGACCATATCCACTAGAAGTAGTACCAGTACCAGCGGATGTGCCATTAACGAATAACTCCCAGTCGACTCCACCAGTATTAGCACCACCATTGAACTTGATATTAGTTACGCCAGCATTGCCAGCAGGGAAATCAATAATCAAGTCACCGTTGACAACATAATAGAAGTGGTTGCTAGAAGCGACCCACGGTGTAAAGATATTGTCTTGACTGTATAAGGTGCTTGTTCCAGTGTCAGAAACACGAGCTGAGTTAGTGAGCTCAGGGTCCTTAGGAACCCACACACCATCGGCGTTGTATCGGCCAAATGTAGTAGGTGCTAAATTACTCCCATCAACTAGATAGGCATCAGCAATGTAACCAGTCCACTTGTACTGGTGATCACCTGTTACTTTGTAGACATCGCCAATGAGAAAGTTGTATGCGCTGAGCGTAGTACCAAAACCCGGCCAATTGGGCACGGACACTTGCTCGCCATTTAACCAAATTCCATTGTTGCTATACACAAGGTGATACCAAGCGCTAGGGTCACGCAGGTATTTGTCAGAATAATGCCAACTACTGGAGATGCCACCAAACTGGTCCTGAACGAGACCAATCCCCCATCCATAGTAAACTGACCCGAATAAACACGGTGAGTTACCATTAGATGCGTTGTACTTAAACCACATCGATACCGTAAAATCAGCGCCACTTGGATAAGTGCTACCTTCTAGGTATTGAAGTCCACTAAACCTCAGACTCTGTTCAATCGGGTCGCCAAGATCCGCCGTTTTGGCGGACCCCAGCAACATATTATTGTGAAATGCACTCATATTTAAGCCACCGCTTTAGTATATACAGCGTGGATTTTTTCACTGCCACTAGTATCATTGTAGACAATATAATCAAGACGATCTACATCACCACTTGTAGACGAACTAGCTGGAGCATTTGTTTGGCCGCCTTTCCAATGGAATTTGGTAGAAAATGAAGCAAGTGCTGTACCAGTAAAAACAAAAAAGATACTGCCACTTTGTCCGAGTGTTGCACTGCCTGCAGTTACATCAATATTGGCTGCACCATTAACAGTGATAATTTGATTTGAGCTGCTACCAAAATCGATATTTCCATTATTAGTGCCAGATGTAACAGTAACACCAGTAGCGCAATCACCAAACGTTTTAGCTTGGGTCTCACCAAGCATTACGTGCCCACCAGCAGTACTGTTATCGTGGACAACAAGGACATCTTTATCGGTATCGACAGTGACTTCACCGACCTCACCAGTGAATGAAGGTACCCCAGTATTCGTATTTCCAACGTGTTGCTCTGTAGTTCCCCGTCGAAGTTGTAATAGTTTTGCCATAGTTAATTAAGGAGTTGAAGGCCAGGTAATATTGAATGGGTCTGCTTGGGTCGTGATATCACGTAGTTGTTGACGATATGTAGCCCAAGCAGTTTTGTCTACATTGCTTACATCAGGGAGCTGAGTCCAGTCGGATTGTTGTAGATACATATCCCTTAGGTTACGTACCTCAGTCCACTCATCAGTAGTCAACTGTGCGTTGTAATCATCAGAGTTAGTAACTACACGTACTGTGTAAACGACACCATCCTCTAAATAGGCGTCAACAGTTTCTAGGTGTTGTGTAGCCGTGTCGAAGCTGCGAGAGGCTAGTAGGTCAACAACACCATTCTCGGCCTTCCATTCATCGTTAGGACCGGTTCTCGGGAAACAAACATTAGGAAAAAGAGACTGCAAAGTTCCCGTATTTGCAATCTCATTGTTTTGTATAATAGCAATCATTAGATGTCTCCAACTGCAGCGCCGTAAATAGTTGTACCAATCTTCCAGAATTCAATAACAGTATCACCTGATGTATTTAAAGTAGGAGCGGAGCCACCGATCCAGTTAACTGAAGAAAACGTGACAGTATTTGCACCAGCATTGACGTGAGCCAATATGCTTTGACCAGTATTCAAGGTAAGAGTTACCGTAGTATTAGTGTTGTATGTAAGGTCATATACATGCGCCGTAGCTGCATTAAGAGTGGCAAGATTAGTACCAGTAGTTACTGTTTCAGAGAAGTTGTCAAGGCTGGTATCGCTTAGCGTGCCAGTTGCACTGAAGCTGGCTGCAACAGTCTGGATATCAGTAATGTTAGTAGCACAGGTATTAAGAGCACCACCAGTACTGCTGTTCGTCAGTGCACTAGTGACGGAGCCAAGATCATTAGACGAGGCAAGGTCACTGGATACAGTATTTAGATCAGTTTGCTGTTGAGCAGTTAAAGTCCCCATCTGGAACTTTTGAGTCCAGGTGGAACCTGATGCATCTTTACGGTATGCGTTTTTGTTGGTGTCATCAGAGTCAATCCACCAGTCACCTACGTTGCCGCTTGAACCCGGACTAGAGGTCTGGTAGTAGAACTCAGTACCGTCGTCACCATCTGCACCGGCTGCACCCGTTGATCCGGCTGGACCTTGAGGACCTGTAGAACCTGCCGGTCCTTGTGGACCTTGTGCTCCATCTGATCCATCTGCACCATCATTTCCATCAGCACCTGCTGGTCCTGCTGGACCTTGTGGTCCCGTAGAACCTTGTGGACCTGTTGGACCCTGTGCACCATCTGATCCGTCATTTCCATCTACGCCTGCTGGACCTTGAGAACCTGTAGGACCTGCTGGACCTTGCGGACCGGTTGGACCTGTCGACCCGGCTGGACCGGTTGGACCTGCTGGACCTTGAGCTCCGTCAGCTCCATCTGCACCTGCCGCTCCGGTAGCACCTTGAGGACCTTGAGGACCTGTTGAACCAGTAGGACCTGCTGGTCCTTGAGCTCCATCTGCACCGTCATTCCCATCAGCACCTGCTGCACCAGTTGCTCCGGTTGCTCCGGTTGCACCTGTTGACCCTTGAGGACCTGTAGCACCTTGAGGACCTGTAGCTCCCTGAGGACCTGTAGCTCCCTGCGAACCAGTAGCTCCAGTAGCTCCAGTAGCTCCGTCTTCTAACTTGTCCCATGCACTACTGCCTGTACGGTAGTAGAGGTAGTTATCGGAAGTATTGAAGTAAAGGTCACCAGTTTGCAAGGCAGAATTATCTGCACGAGTAGAAGGTGCACTAGAAGCAATCTGGTATATGTCGGCAAAGTTATTAACGTCACTGATGTTAGATGAGACGTTAGTAACTGCAGTAATGTTATTGCCTACATTATTAATATTGGTAATAGCACCTGCACATGTCTGCAGTGAGCCACCTGTGCCAGTATTACTAGCAGGAACGGTAATAGAACCTAGGTCATTGTTTTGAGAGATATCATTAGCAACGGCGGAGACATCAGTAAGCTGAGCAGATGTGAGAGTTACATTACCCCAAGTGGAGCCGTCATAGGCACGGAGAACATCTGTAGTGGTGTCAAAGTAAAGGTCACCCTCTACCAATGCAGTGCTGTTTGATCTAGTTAATGGACCGTTAGTGAAACCACTACCAGCAGTGGGAGAGATTTGATAGCGATTATTGAATGCATTAATATCACTCAAGTTGCTAACAACAGTCTGCAGTGAACCTCCAGTGTTAGTGTTGGTTACAGTACCAGTAACAGAACCTAGGTCGTTATTCTGAGCAAGGTCATTAGCTACAGCAGATACATCTGATAGTTGGGTTGGAGTAAGGTCCATACCCATTTGGAACTTTTGATTCCACGTACCAGATTCTCTACGCCAAAGTTCTTTACCAGTGCTGTCGGAATCAACCCAGAAGTCACCATCCACACCACCAGTAGGTGTCGTGGTTTGGTAGTAGATTTCAGTGCCGTCAGCACCGTCAGCACCGTCAGCACCGT
>CENI01014991.1_pt1 | contig 13669 bp, 20 predicted proteins | sample 530161 | NCBI WGS metagenome assembly CENI01 (sample SAMEA2591107, study PRJEB7988) | marine metagenome | isolation source: saline water (ENVO:00002010), including | reverse complement strand
AGTTGATTTATATAATCAAGGATTTCAAAAAGTAACAATGGTAGTCGGTTCAGATCGTGTACCAGAATTTAGAAAACTTATGTCTGCATATAACGGTAAAAAAGCACGACATGGTTTCTATGAGTTTGATACAATTAATACAGTTTCTGCTGGAGAACGTGATCCTGATGCTGATGATGTATCAGGTATGTCAGCATCTAAGATGAGAGCAGCAGCTGCAGCTGGTGATTTAGACTCTTTTAGTAAAGGACTTCCAAAAGGATTTGGAGATAAAGTAGGTGTATTTAATCTTCTTCGTAAAAGGATGGGATTAAAAGAAATGACCAACTTCCGTAAACATATTGATCTAGGGCCTCAATCTATATTACGAGAAAAGTATATAAGAGGTGAAATATTTAATGAAGGTGATACTGTTTGTTGTATTAGAACAGGCACTAAGTTTATTATATGGGAAAGAAAATCAACATTTGTTATAGATGGTAACGGTAATAAGTATTGGGTTCGTGATCTAATCGAAATTAGAGATACAAAACAAGACAAAGACGTTAAAGATAAAAAAGGAACTCAACCTGCTAAGTATTATAAAGGCCTTTCAAAATCTACTAAAGACAAACGAGATGCTCACTTTAAAAAGGGTGCAGCCAAAGATGATGACGATCCAAGTGCGTATAAGCCAGCACCTGGCGATGCAGATGCAAAGACTAAACCATCTAAACACACAAAGAAGTTTAAACAAATGTATGGTGAAACAAGTTCAAAGCCAAGTAAGGTAATAAATAAAGGTTCTTTTGCTCCAAGAGAATATGACTTCAATGTATTTCCTAATCGTCAAGAAGCCGAAAAGAAATTAAAGAAAGCTGGGTTTACTGGTATGGCTGATTTAGTTATTAATAAAAATAAATTAAAAGTAAAGCCAGGAGCAAGTCAATTTAGAAAAGCTGGAATTAAAGCCACAGATTATAAAGCTCAACACAAATATATAATGAATATTATTGAAAACGATATGGAGTTTGGAACTAATAAACTTGCAAAGAATTATAGGAAAGATACTCCTGGCCAAGTATCAGAAGAGTTCGAACAACTAGATGAAAAGTTAATTACATTTGCTAAGAAAGCATATCCTAAATCAGGTAATCTTCTTATACTTGCTGGTGGAGCAGGTTCTGGTAAAGGATTTATTTTAAATAATCTTGTAGGACTTGAAGGTAAAGTATTTAATGTAGATGATTTAAAATCACTAGCAATAAAAACACCAAAGATTATTTCAAGAGTTAAAAAAGAATTTAATGTTGATTTATCTAAGTTGAAACTAACAAAGGGTGAAGATGTTGCTAAACTTCATGATATTATTGGTACTGAGATGAACTTATCAAACAAACAACAAGTTAGATTCTTTGCAAATGCTTTATTTCAAAGAGATGATTTAAAACCAAATGTAATCTTTGACGTAACTTTAAAAGATTTAAGAAAATTACAAAATATCACTAGAATGGCTGAAGCCGTAGGATATAAGAAAGAGAATGTTCATATCGTGTGGGTAATTAATGATATTGAAATAGCTAAAGTACAAAACCTTGATCCAAAACGTGCTCGAGTAGTTCCCGTTGAGATTCTAGTTAATACACATAGAGGTGCTTCTCAAACAATGTTAGACATTATGAAGATGGGTACATCACTTAAGAAGTATATGGACGGAGATATTGTATTTGCATTCAATAAGATTGGTGTAGATAGTGATTTAAAAACTAGTGATAAAGGTGGTTCTTATATTAAAAAGTCAGATTATTTCTATGTTAAAAGATCAGGAAAACCACCAATTAAGTTCTCTGAAATGGGAGATAACATTTTAAAGAAAATAAGATCGTATGTTCCAAATGCTAACACATGGAGTCTAGACTAATGAAAAAATTTAGAGAAGCAATGTTTGAAGATGTAAGTGCAGCCCTTAAAAAGAAATCAGAGAAGTCTGGTGTCGATGTGGGAACACTTCGAAAGATTTTTAATCGTGGAGTTGCTGCATGGAGAACAGGTCACCGGCCTGGTACTACTCCAACTCAATGGGGACTAGCAAGAGTAAACTCTGTATTATCAGGTGGGCCTGCTAGAAAATCTGATGCTGATATTTGGTCTAAGAGAAAGAAAGTAAAGAAATGATTTCATTTAAGGAATATAAAATTGTGACTGAATTAGCTACTAAAGGGCCTAAGTTATCTTCTAAACAGATAGCTAAGAAGATTAAAAAATTAGGAAAAGAAGTACCTACTTTAAAAGGATGGGATAAAATATTTTCTAAATTTGGTGCTAAGGAACTTCATTCACGAAAAGACTTAGAGGGTATGTTACCAGCAAAAGTTGCTCGAGGTGATATTAATCGATTATTCTTCCCTGAAGGTAAAGACAAATTAACTGAAAAACTTGATCCAAGAAAACATGATGCAGGTGATTATATCAAAGACTTTCAGAAGTCAGATGCACCTCAATTTAAGGGAAAGTCAAAAGAAAAAAGAAAAGAAATGGCTATTGCAGCTTATTTAGATGCTCGAAGAGAAGCAGGATTACCAGAAAAATAATGAAAACATTTTTAGAATATACGCTAGAAGGAAAAGAGAAGGGTGGTAAACCCGAATCTTTTGAGGCACAATTTAAACGTAGGGTTGTTAAAACAACTAAACCAGAGCATAAAGAAAAAGGTTATAATTGGAGAATCAAAGGTAAGGATAGACCTGAGATTTCAATAAAATTGTATCGTGAAAAGCCTGGATTTGGAGAGTTTAAAAAACAATTAAGAAGAGTTGCCGGACACGAATTCGGATAATTATAAATAGAGTTTTAAGAATGGGGATATTGTAAATATGAAAAGACCAACATTTGTACCAGAGTCAATTAAAGATGAGGACGTAGCAAAGTTTGTAGCTGCAGCACATTGTGCAAAAAGAGAAGGCAAAAAAGAATTTATTTTTGCTGGAAAGACGTACAAGGTGACTGTAAAAGGTAAAACAGAGGATAAACTTGATCCTGTTAACAAAACAGCTGCAGCCAAGAAGTTCAAAAATCGTAAAGATAAAGACATTGATAACGATGGCGATGTAGATGATTCAGATAAGTATCTACACAAAAGACGTAAAGCCATTGGTAAATCAATGAAAAAAGATGAATGTACTTCTGAAAAAGACTTTAAACCTCACATGATGTACGATCCAAAAACAGGTAAGGGAGTTAAAGCTAATACTTATGCTGATCATTTAAAATATGATAAAATGGGATATGTACATGATAAACCTAAAGTCAAAAAAGAATCTTTTGATCGTGTTGACGCTATTGTAGAAACAGTTACAGGGGCTAATCAGTCAGATCGAGAACAATTCATAAAAGAATATAATATTACAGAAGAAAGTAGATATTCTGATATTCATAAGTCTTGGAAAGTGTTTTCAAAATGACTGGTGCTGAAAAACAAAGACTCGATCGCATTGAAGATAAGATCGATAAGTTAGCTGATGCCGTAATTGCAATTGCACGAGCAGAAGAAAAACTATTGGGTCTTGAACAAATCTCTATGGATTTACACAGAAAAGTTACGGATATTGAAGAACGGCTTCGTAAAGTAGAAGATTCTTCAAATAACTCTGCTAAAGAGTTAAATATAATAAATAAAATATTTTGGATTGCAATTTCGGCTTTAATAACAGGTGGGATAGTAGTTTACCTTTGGGGCCCGCAATCATTATAAGGAGAAAGAAATGTATAACGATAAGTTAGCAAAAGAATTGGCAGAACTAGCTAATCAAGCAATGAAAACAGGTTACACAGTAAAGGGTGTAAATGAAGTTGAAATGCCTAAAGCAAAAGGTGAACTAGACTTCTTTAAGAAACATGGTGTTCAAGTAGTTGATGATCCAGAGCAAGACCCTGAAAATGTACGAGGTAAACAGTACACACCTAAAATGTCAGAAGGTAAAATGAAAGACCTTACTGCATTAGTTAAAAAAGGTGTTAAAGACCCTAAGAAGATTGCTAAAGAATTAGGATTACCTATTACGAAAGACGTTCTTGGAGCAATTGATTCTTTAGTAAAAGGAATGTAAAAATGCAAGACCCTGTAAAGAAGGCTCAAGAAAAGCGTCGTGCTGAACGTGAACAACTACAGCGTGCACGTGAACGTGTAAGGGCTGCCAAAGATGCACGTAGAGCTGATATGGAAAAAGAACGTAAAGCTCGTGATGCTAAAAACAAAGCCGAACGAGAAAAAGATACAAAAGATGAAGCAGTTGCTTCAATTAAAGATAAACCATTAGTTGACCCAAGAGATAAAGCCGAACTTTATAAACTTGTAACATTAGCATTAAAACAAACTCCAGGCTCTCCTAAACAAAAAGCAACGATTAAAAAAATAAATGTCCTTCGTAAAAAGAATGGTATGAAACCACTTAAAGAGGAAGGCTTAAGCAACAGTTTTTTAGCACTAGCTAAAATGGGCAAAGGAGCTGTTAAAAATACTAGTGTATATGGAAGAAAGAAAAGACGAGAATCCACTGATGAAAGTCTTTGGGCTAATATTCACAAAAAGAGACAACGTATTAAAAGAGGATCAGGTGAGAGAATGAGAAAAAAAGGTGAAAAGGGTGCACCTACTCCAGCACAAATGAAACGAGCTAAAAATGAAGCTTCAGTAAAAGATTTCAATTCTACTTTCAAGGGTTCAAAATCAGAGTTTGAAAGATTAAAAAAAGATTTAGCTAAAAACAATATGAAAGTTAAGATCATCAAAAAATATCCTGATGGTCAAATCGACTTTTTCGTACAAGCAAAGAACCCAAGATTTGTTAAAAAAATACAAAAAGATATAGAGAAAAAATACGATGCATCTTTAAGTACTGTACCCGAATCAGTTAATGAAGATGCTAAAATGGCAAAACTATCTGATGATAAGTTAAGAGCCTTATTAAAAAAACTACAAGACTTTCGTAAAAAAGAACCAAAGGCACCTTCTACTCAATTTTTTATTAAAAGAGTAGAGAAAGAAATGAAGAAAAGAAATCTTACCGAAGAGCTCATGGTTAATGAAAAATCCAAAAAGAGATTTGTAAAAAATATTAAATCTATTAAGAAGAATGCTAGAAGTCTTCCTTTGAGTCGAGACTATATTTTAAATACGGATAATCTAGATAAATTAACTCCGATGAATAATCAAATGGCTAGAGCTAAATTAAGTACTAATTATGACCATCCTAAATATGGTTCAGGTACTGAAATAGAAACTAAAAAGGGTGCAGTATTAATTAAACCTGAAGTAGCTGAACTTTATATGAAATCAAGAGATAGACTTCCTGGCCCTATTCAGAAAAATATGGATAAGATGGCATTAAGAAGTCCCGATGGTTTATTCACGGTATTACAAGCAGCACTAAACGATTTACAAACAGGTATGATCGAATCAATGGAGAAAATAATGAAAGAAGAAGTATTAGTAGAAGCAGATTCTCTTTACTTAATCTATAAAGATAAGATGAAAGCTAAAAAAGTTGCAGCTCACATTAAAGCTCGACACAAAAAATTTGATGTAAACTTAGCTCCTATGGATGCTAGAAATATGGGTATTACAATATTTGGCAAAGGTGCAGAAAAAGTAAAAGCAGATGTTACCAAAAAGTATGGTAAACCTGATGATTTTATGATGGAAGATTTTTCTGATACTAGCATAGAAGAAGTATAAATAATTTTATAATGAAGTTGTTTGATGATTTAAATAATGATAATTTTGAGCTTTATGCAGCAAGGTATTACGATAATCCTTCATGTTTAGATGTTCAAGATTTTTATGATGATTTAGCTAGATTTAAATATATTATTAGATTGCTAAGAAAGTATAGAGAAACAGGAATTATACAAGAAAGATTGATTCTCAATCATATTATTAGCATTTATAATGTATTTGATATCTATGCAGCGAATAGGATGATGTTTTATCGAATAGAGTCAGGATTATGGCCACAGATTAAAACATTTTTAGTGTATTTAAATTACATTCCTGAAACTCAGTATCGGGATGTAACAATAGATGTAAAAATAGCAAAGAAACTACAAGCAATATAATGGGTGTATTAAGAGGGCCAGATTTTTTCTATTCGTTGAGATTCCTTCGTCTTTTGACGATGCCGTGGGAGAAGACTGCAGCATTTAAAGAAGGTATCATAGATAAGAATGGTAAGAAATTAAAGAAGGCCGAAACACCCGCAGAGAAATCTGCTTATAATGTATTCCACAAACTCGTGTTTAATATCAGACGATTATTAGCTAAAGCTCCTGGCGGGTCTTCAGCAATTGCAAAGTATGCTACAGCTTTGTTTTTGATCAAGGATCATTTACAACTGTCTAACAAAGCATTGTCAAAGACATTAAGAGAAGCAATAGACGTAGACTTCATGGAAGCTAATCTTCATGAAAGAACAAATGCATGGTATTTAACAGAAGACAAGGAAAAAATACAAGCCTCAAAATATGCACTGAACCGTGACATTGCATTACCCAAGACAGGAGAACTGCTGGCTAAAAAAAATTCTTGGGTTAAAATAACGGAACATGCACCAATCGGAGATATCTTTGGTATTCCTGTATTTGAAGCATTGCATCTTAAAACTCAACAAAAGATATATATAGTACAAGAGGATATTGTTAGATGAAGAGTTTCAAAGAAATGACAGGAACAATAGGTGGCGGTAATGTTGGAGTACCAACTGATGCACCTAAAGGAGCTTCCTTTGATCCTATCTTATATGGTAAGAAAAAGAAACCATTAAGACGATACAAAGAGTTTACTGTTCCTACGGAGGTATTTCGTAAGTTTCAAACAGGAAGAAATAAGTTTGAAAGGTGGTCTAAGTATCTCAATTTAGAAGATGCAAATCAAAAAGCAATATATGATTATGCAAGTAAGAATAGAGATCATGTACTCATTTTAAAAGATGAAGAGACTGGTGCAATGAGGTCAATCAGAAAACGATCGGCAAATAAATTGTAAATTTACTTTACTTTTTGTCGAAAATATTCTAATATATAACTTAGTAACTTTAGGAAAATAATATGTCAGCAGTCTCAATCTTCGAAGAACAAGTATCGCGTAAACCAGATCATTATCCGTGGGCCAATCAATTTATTGAATCTATGCATAATGGTTTTTGGACTGATAAAGAGTTTAACTTTCAATCAGATATACAAGATTTTAAAGTAACATTAACAGAGCAAGAACAAGAAATGATTGTTCGTTGTCTATCCGCCATTGGTCAAATCGAAGTGGCGGTTAAAACTTTTTGGGCTAAACTTGGTCAGAATCTTCCACACCCCAGCCTTACAGATTTAGGGTATGTAATGGCAAACGTAGAGGTGATTCATAACAATGCTTATGAAAGACTGATTAAGTTACTACAAATGGAAGAAGTTTTTGAAAAGAATCTAGAACTTGATATTATTCGTAATCGTGTAAAGTATCTCCGCAAGTATAATCACAAATATTATAAAGATTCTAAAAAACAATATGTATATTCACTTATTCTCTTTACACTATATGTTGAGAATGTCTCTTTGTTTTGCCAATTCTATACTATCAATTACTTTAACAGATTTAAAAATGTTCTAAAAGATACAGCACAACAAGTAGCATACACTTCTAAAGAAGAACTAATACATTCAATGGTAGGGATTAAATTAATTAATACTATACGAGAAGAGATGCCAGAATTATTTGATGGAGAATTTTGTGAACTGATTAGAAGTCAATGTATTAAAGCTTATTGGGCTGAAAGTGCAATTATTGATTGGTCAGTAAATGGATATCAATCAGAACATTTAACTTCTGATATTATGAAGAACTTTATTAAAAATAGACTTAATGAAAGTTTAGAACAAATCGGTATTAAGCCTGTATTTGATGACATTGACAAAGATTTATTAGAGAAAACAACATGGTTTGATGAAGATGTACTTGGTAATACTGCTACAGACTTCTTCTACAAACGTCCGACAGAATATTCAAAGAATGACAAGTCATACGATGAAGATGACTTATTTTAAATAAAAGATTATATTATGAGTGAGAAATATTATTGGTTAAATAAAGACAGTAGGCTATTCCTTGAACGAGGTTACCTTGAAGAAGGTGAAACTCCAGAAAATAGAATCTGGAAAATAGCAGATGCAGCACAAAAGATTTTAGATAAAGAGGGTTTTCGAGATAAATTCGAAGACTATATGTCAAGGGGTTGGTATTCACTGGCTTCTCCTATATGGGCAAACTTTGGTAAAGAAAGAGGTTTACCTATATCTTGTTTTGGTTCATACATCGATGATACAATGGAAGAGATTCTATACACAGTATCAGAAGTTGGTATGATGTCAAAAATGGGTGGCGGTACATCAGCTTATTTTGGGGCAATAAGACCAAGAGGAGCTACTATATCATCGGGCGGTAATTCAAATGGCCCACCTCACTTCATGGAACTATTCGAAACAGTTACTAATGTAGTATCACAATCAAATGTAAGGCGTGGTTCTTTTGCTGCATATCTTCCTATAGAACACCCAGATGTAGAAGAGTTTCTTCAGATTAGAGATGAAGGCCATGCTATTCAGAGTATGTCATTCGGTGTCACAGTTGGTGACAAGTGGATGAAAGAAATGATTGATGGTGACAAAGAGAAACGTAGAATATGGGGTAAGATAATCAAGAAAAGATTTGAGTCAGGCTATCCTTACATTATGTTTAGTGATACGGTGAATAAAAAATCACCAAAGGTATACCGAGATAAAAAGATTCGTATTAATAACTCAAACCTTTGTTCAGAAATTTGTTTATCGACAGGCATAGGTGAATCATTTGTTTGTGACTTATCATCTATGAATCTATTACACTATGATGAGTGGAAAGATACAGATGCAGTTGAAACACTAACATATTTTCTAGATGCTGTTATGACAGAGTTTATTAAGAAAGCAGAACTCATATCGTTTATGAAAAGACCATTACACTTTGCTAAGACACAAAGAGCATTAGGTATAGGTGTTTTAGGTTGGCATTCGTATTTACAAAGTAAGATGATAGCTTTTGAATCATTTGAAGCTAACATGGTGAATATAGAAATACACAAACTAATCAAAGAAAAATCTCAAGAAGCTTCTAAAGAGATGGCTGAAATATATGGTGAGCCAGATTTACTTGAAGGTTATGGAATGAGAAATGTAACTACTATGGCTATAGCTCCTACTACTTCATCTAGTTTTATATTAGGTCAAGTATCACCAAGTATCGAACCATTGAATAGTAATTACTTTGTGAAAGATTTAGCAAAGGGTAAGTTTACATATAAGAATCCATACTTAAAAGAACTACTACAAGAAAAAGGAAATGATACAAAAGAAGTATGGAAGTCTATTCTTGTAACTGGCGGTTCTGTGCAACATCTTATGTTTTTATCTGATGAAGAAAAAGGAGTATTTAAGACATTTGGTGAAATATCACAAAAAGATATTATCGTACAAGCTGCATCACGACAGAAACATATTGATCAATCACAATCACTAAATCTCATGATACATCCTTCTACTCCGCCACGAGATATAAATAAACTTTTAATTGAAGCTTGGGAACTTGGCGTTAAGACTCTGTACTATCATAGAGGAACTAATCCTGCTCAAGAGTTGAGTAGAAACTTACTTACTTGTTCAAGTTGTGAGGGATAATGGACGAAGAAACATTACATTGTAATTCATGTAACACAACATTTACCGTACTTTGGCATCAAGAAGATGATGAATATATGATGACGCCATCATTTTGTCCTAATTGTGGTGCACCTATTACTGGTGACACGGAAATATATACAGAAGAATTTGAATAAATAAACGTATAGATTCAAATGGTAAGTATAAGAAGAAAGAGAACTCGATTACAAAGTTATACCGTTATTATGTTTGACAAAGATAACATACATGAATGGCCAACTAATGAACATGAACATTGTGAGATAATGAAAATATTTAAACAAGATAAGCCTTATGAAGGTATTATCAATGATTACACGATATGGAAAAAATTACTAAGTGAGTGAGTGGACTTATAATAATAAATCATTTAATTCTGATATGATTGAAGATTATATTGGATTTGTATATGAGGTATATGACAAAGAAGCCAAGATGAAATATATTGGCAAGAAAAAGTTTTGGTCTAAAGTTACTCGTCCCCCACTCAAAGGTAAGAAAAATAAAAGACGTTCGCTCAAAGAATCTGATTGGAAATCATATTACGGTTCATCTGAAATCGTCAAAGAGTTGGTGGAAAATACAGGTGAGTGGCGTTTCAGAAGAAAAATCCTCCGACTTTGCAAAACAACTGGTGAAATGTCTTACTATGAAATGAAAGAACAGATTAATAATGATGTTTTACTTAAACCAAATGAATATTACAATGCCTTTGTAGGCGGTAAAATTCATAGAAAACATCTAAATCATTTAATAAAGAATGGAAATAATTATGGCAAGAGATAAATTAAAAGATTATATAAAGTACTATGATAATATTCTACCTGATGATATGTGTAGAAAGTTATGTGAAAAATTAGACGAAAGTCCTGAGGCTAGACGTGTTCATCGTAAAAATGAAACATTTAATTTTATAGAAGTTAATATGCATGACATGATGAAAAACGATACGAAGTGGAAAGCAATTACAATGGAAATGCATAAGTATATGCAAAAAGCTCTTTTGTTATATCGTGCTGATACAGGACAGTGGTTACCCGAAACTAAAAGATTCGAAGCACCAAGAATTAAAAGATATGATCCTAACTATGGTATATTTGATTGGCATTTAGATTCTGCTGATGTAAGATCAGCTCAAAGAATGGTAGTGATGTTTTGGTATCTAAACGATGTGCCTGAAGGTGGTGAAACAAGTTTTGATATTGGAACAGAAAAACCTTATAAAATTAAGCCAGTAAAAGGTAGAGTTTCATGTTTTCCACCAAACTTTCTATTCCCTCACAAAGGTGAGTCACCAAAAGATTGTTTTAAATATGTTGTATCTTCTTACGCATGTTATCCATAAAAAGACTTGACATTTTCACTCAGTGTGATACTATATATGTATGATTATATTAGATTACAGCGCTATATGTATGTCTTCTTTCTTTGCTCGAGGATCGAGTTCAGAAGAAGGACTTCTTAGACATTTTATACTAAACTCTATTCGAATGAACAATCTTAAGTATAGAGACAAATATGGTGAAATGATTATTGCATGTGATGGTCGATCTTGGAGAAAAGACTATTTTGCAGAATACAAGGCAAGAAGAAAAAAGAATCGAGATTCCAGTGACGTAGACTGGGAGCAAGTTTTTAAAGTGTTTACAAAAGTTAGAGAAGAACTTAATGAACACATGCCATATAAAGTAATATGTCACTCAAATGCTGAGGCAGATGATATTATTGCAACTCTCATTAGAAATACACAAGAGTTTGGTAAACACGAGCCTGTAATGATTGTATCATCAGATAAAGATTTTGTACAGTTACAAAAATATAAAAATGTAGAACAATGGTCACCCCTTACTAAGAAGTTTATTGTACACGAAAACCCTAATGAATATCTTTACGAACATATCTTCAAAGGTGATAGTGGAGATGGCGTGCCAAATGTTCTTAGTGATGACGATACCTTTGTAAGTGAAAAAAGACAAACACCACTTTCAAAGAAAAAGATATCTCTTTGGTTAGAAAACTTAAATGACTTAGAATCTGTTATGACAAGTCAAGAGTTACGCAACTATCATAGAAATGAAAAGATGATTAATCTTGACAAAATACCCGAAAACATATATAGTGAAATAATTAATAATTACGAAAGTCAACCGAAGAAAACAAATATGAAAATACTTAATTATTTGATTACAAGAAGATGTAGTCAGTTAGTTGAGTGTGTTGGAGATTTTAAAAATGGCTGAGTTCCTTATAATAAGTGGAGTATGCGGTATTTGCTTTGCTTTTTATCTTGCACTTAAGTGGTTATAGGAGAAAATTATGGAAAGAAAAAGAACCTTAAGTAAATATTTATTACCTTATGAAGTTTGTGAAGAATTAGATAGATTAAAAACACAAAAAGAAAAAATATTGTTTATACAACAATATCAAAGTTTTGCTTTAAGAACTATAGTTCAGCTCAATTTCAACGATAAAATAAAACTTGACCTGCCAGATGGTAAGCCACCATATAGAGTAGAGCAATGTCCACAGTCAGCACTGCATGCAGCAACTAAAAATGCATTTAAAGGTATTGGGCGTTTAGCCGTAGGTAGTAATTTACCTACTCTTAAAAAAGAATCTATGTTTATAAGAATGTTGGAAACTCTAAATGCAAAAGATGCAGAAATGTTATGGAGAGCAAAAGACGGTAAATTAGAAGAACTTTATCCTAAACTAACTAGAAAACTCGTGGAGAAAATATGGCCGACAATACTGTAACATACGATATTGATGACACAGGTATTGGAGTATTCGATGGCTTCTTTACTGCAGAAGAATGTGATTATTATATAGAATTTTGGAAAATGACAAAAGCATGTAATATGACTTTAATGCATGGTGCTGCAGCATTAGGACATCAATTAGTTGCAGATGATGAAAGAGCAAATGTAATACCACCACGTGCAATGGGACATGATATTACATACAATACTGGCGTTTTTCTTAACAGATTTTGGGAAAAAATTTATCCGATATACAGTGAAAAATTTCGATTGAATCAATATCGTATGACAGTAAACACTATGAAAGTACAGAAAACCTTGCCTGGTGAAGGATATCATTCTTGGCATACAGAAAAACATCCAAGACATATAGAAAGATTATGGTCTGTTATACTTTATTTAAATGATGTTGCTGAAGGTGGAGAAACAGAATTATTAGTTCAGAAAAAGAGAATAGAACCAAGAATGGGAAGAGTTCTTATATTCCCAGCAACATATACACATATCCATAGAGGTAATCCACCATTGAGTGGAGAAAAGTATATTATGACTATGTGGGGAGAATACGCGTCTTATGAAGACGTAGAAAATTTATAATGAATATATTTGTACTAGATCAGAATCCTAAAAAAGCTGCAAAAGAACATTGTGACAAACACGTTGTTAAGATGATTATAGAATCAGCTCAAATGTTATCTACAGCTCATCGTATATTGGACGGTAAAGAAACTCGAAGGCCTTCTATATCTGGCAAAAGAATGGTTCAGTATTGGGAAATGGATAATGAGTATGACGAAAATTTATTATATAAAGCTGTTCACATGAAACACCCTTGTACACTTTGGTCTATGGAGTCACTTGAGAACTACAATTGGCATTGGGATTTATTTAATTCTCTTTGTGACGAGTATATATATCGTTACAAACGAGTACACAAAACAGATCAATTACTTCGTGGTAGATTATTACGTCCACCCGAAAATATTCCAATAGTACCAAGAACCCCTTTTAGACAAGCTATGTTTGAGGAATGTAAAGGATCAAACCCAATAGAAGCTTATCGAAGATTTTATCATGCTAAACCATTCAAAATGGTATGGACAAATCGTCCCACTCCAGTATGGTATTCATATAAATAGATACAATACGTTGGT